>ENA-OSAE01000051-OSAE01000051.1-marine-sediment-metagenome-genome-assembly--contig:-NODE-51-length-94691-cov-100.542743_pt1 | contig 94691 bp, 87 predicted proteins | sample MGYA00237870_ERZ529317 | MGnify/ENA primary metagenome ERZ529317 (study PRJEB26369, sample SAMN03142812) | marine sediment metagenome | biome: marine; feature: borehole; material: sediment... | reverse complement strand
TCTTCGCCACCTATTCCAGCCACCGGGAATTTACACCAATTCTTGAGACGCTAACATCAAAGCCGCAATCTTCGCCCGCTGCCTTGAGGATCCGTGCCATATTCCTGAGGAATGCCACGTCATTCGGGCCTTCGACACATACGAAGACTCGCACGCGATTGTCGGGGATCACTCCTAAATCCTGTGCAATGACTTCGTACACCGTATCTGTCCCTTCTTCAATTAAGCGTCTTCCACCTTGCCCCATTCGGATATAGCGGAGAGAGTCTGTCGAGAGCATTTCTGCGAGGCCGGGGACGTGTGTTGTGATGATGACTTGGCATCCATCAGCAGACGCTAGGTCTTTCAGTGCTTCAATTAGGGCACGTTGGCTGAAAGGGTGCTGGGAGGTCTCTGGCTCTTCAATCGCGTAGATGATGTCCGACCGGTTGTCTTCCACGCGCCGACGTTCTGCCTCGGCGCGGAGAAATCCAAGAAGAATCAGCCGGCGGACCCCACTGCCCCGCTTATTAACAGGGATGTCTTCGTCTGTGGTAAGGGCCAGCCTGAATAGGGAATCCCACTTTGGATCGGAGCGGAACGTTGGCCTCAGTTCTTTGGCCAGGTCTGGCGCCAGCTCTTTCAGCTTCTCGAGTGTCCGCTTGGCAACATCCATGGCTGCATCGCGAACCTTTTGCTGAACGCGCTCCAGCTCAGATTGGAGCTCATATATTGCTTGGCGAACAGCCAAATTCATGGGATTTTGTACTTCGCTGTCCTGATCCGTACTGGGGCGGTCCGCTCGGAAAAGGGCAAATATGGGCAAGTACTTCTGGATCTGATCCCAAATCCTCTTGGCATCTTCTTTGTTCAGTTCAATCTCTGTCATTGAGAGCTTCAGGTCGTCACAGGCGCCCCACAGAGCTTTCCTGATGGACGGGTTGGCGCGCTGATCAACGCCGTTTGTGTCCACGTTCTTCTCCCGGAGGCGCCTCTTGAGCTCAGAGTTCTTGAGTTGAAGTAAGTCTGCATAGCCATCAGCCGTTGGGTGCAAAGCGCGCGCCACAACTCGCGGCTTGGGCCTTTTCACCGAACAGTCAAAGACCTTGTGTATCTCCAGGTCTCCGTCATCATTCAGTAGGTATTCTTCTTTCAGACTAGTCGATGCCGTGGCATCCAGTGTGAGGTTTTCGGGCAGATCGTCAAAGACACAGCCAATGCGAACCTCTTTATCATTGGCCCTGACGCAGAGATCCTCCACCTCGAACTTGACAAGGGGCGACTCAAAGAAAATGGCTAACGCATCTAGCACCGACGACTTACCGACGTCGTTGCGCCCTATGAAGGCGGTTAGGTCAGGATGAATGGTGATCCTAACCTCGCCTTCGTATGCTCTGAAGTTCCTGAGAATGAGGGGGTGTGTTCGCTAACATAAAAGTTGACCACTTTGGGCCCTGATGATAACGAAAAAGTTGACCACCCTGAGAACCCATCCTGTAGGCTAAATGAAGGACCAAGTAGCCTACGGGAGGTAAAGGAGTTGCTCAAGATGGTCGACATTGAGTTTATCAGAAAGAAGCATTACGTGCAACGGTGGTCCATTCGGAGAGGCATTTTCGCTGCGCCCGTTTCGACGCATCCCGCAGAGCATTTCTGGATATACCTGGGAATCCAGCGACTACAGGACCACCTCAGCCAGGGATCTACAGGGAGCCAGATGCCGCCAAACCCGCAGCTTGGGCTGCATGAGGTGATACTCCCCCTGCCCGGGTCTTCCAGGCCACCTGATCGGTCGTTTGCGCCACTTGCAGATGCTCAGGCCACCCTGACCAGGCTGCGCAAAAGATCCTTTCGTTTTTCCTTCACCCTGCCCAGCGCCATCGCCAGCATGACGCATAACGCCATGGTACACCTGAGTTTCATCTTCGCCAGCCCACGAATGTAATGACGCTCAAAGCCAAAGGATACGTCCAACCTGCTGTTCACTCGCTCTACCGCACTGCGCTTTCGGTAAAGCCTCTTCCAACGATAGCTGGAGCGCGCCACCGGCACAAATATCCTCCGATCCTCACTCAGCGGTATCCTCACTCCAGCCGCTGCCTTGCAGAGGTACTCTCCATGACACTGGACTACCCCGTAGTGCCTGGCCGGACACCGATACTTCAGCGTCCCGCGATCTTTTTCAAAACCACCATAGGCCATCCGCCGACGCTCACCGGTCTGGGGACAGTAGCAGAACACATTGCCGCAAAAATCATAGACCACATTGTCCCTGCCGCTCAAAAGACGAGTCTGTTCACCGTCACGCCAGTGATTCCGAATGTCTACCACCGGCTTTATGCCGTATTCATCCCATAGTTCGCTCACAAAACGTCTTGAATCATAACCCCGATCCCCAACCAGTACCTCGCACCTTTCCACCAGGTCAGGATGATGTTTGCTGAGCTTTTCCATCAACACAAACCCATACCTGAGATCGGATGCTGAGCCACGCGTCACCTCAAAGGCCACCGGAAGATCATATCTGGCATCCACCACTAGGTGAAGCTTATAGCCAAACCACCGTTTGATACGCTGCCATAACGTCCCGTCCTCGCGCCTGCCACGGTACGTCTTCACCCCAAAGTCGGCATCGGTATCTCTCCTGCCGTCAGGATCATTCCGCTTGGGCGGACGACCGTGACTCAGAACCTCCTTGCTATCGATCACCAGTACCTCCCCAAACCCCTCCAGTAGACGAAAGAGCTCGGACACCAAACCATCAAATATCTCCTCAATCTCCGCCTGCTTGGTGTATAACTTCTTCAAAAATCGCGTGTACGCAGCCGCGGAAGGCACCGTCTTCAGCCCGCATAATTCCCTCAACTGCGCGTTGCGCGCCAACTCACGACGCAGACTCTCAATGGAGTCATGGCCAAATATTATCCCCGCAAGGATCGAATTCCACATCCCACGCACCGGATGATCATCACGCCCACACCCGCGCTCTTGCTCCAGTATCCTCATTAACTTCTCGTCGGGTATGTGCTCAATCACCAGCCGCAGCCGCTCCAGATCCTGAAGATCTTCAACTTCACGCCAGGAAAACAGCCTCTGCTGTCGAATAATAGCCATGCAAAGCCTCCTTCCTTTCTTTTTCGCCTCTTTGAAAGCTTCCACATGGAAGGAGGCTCTTCCTATCTTCTCGCTGGGGTCAATTTCCTCCACCTGGCCCAATCTAGACCCCGAAAGCCCCATAAATTCGTCCGAGTATGGGGTAAAAACTTTAATCCGTGCCCGCAATCCCGCACCACGCCTAACACTCAGGCAGCGTTAATGGCTCATTCGGAAGATTGCGCGGAATCTTGGCATCAGTCGCCAGTCGGTGCGCAAGGCGCTGGCCAGTGCTGAGGTGCCGCGGTATCGGCGCAGCAAGCCGCGGCCGTTTCCGGTGATGGATCCTTATCGGGACATCATCATGGAGTGGCTTGAAGGTGATCGCACGGCGCCACGCAAGCAACGTCACACCGCCAAGAGGGTATATGATCGTCTGGTAGAGGAGTATGGGTTCAGAGGTGCGGAATCCACCGTCCGGCGTTTTGTTCGTTTGCTCAGGGGCAGCACCCCGGAGGCGTATGTACCGCTTGCTGCTGATTATGGGGAGCAGGCGCAGGTGGACTGGGCACGAGCGATGGTGAAGATAGGCGGGGTATCCACGGTAGCGTATCTATTTTGTCTGCGCATGAGGGCCAGCGGTGTGTGTTTCAGCTGGGCCTTTCCCACCGAGAAGTTGGAGGCCTTTTTAGCCGGGCACAGGTTAGCATTTGAGTGGCTGGGTGGTGTGCCTGCCCAGTGCATCTACGATAACCCCAAGACGGCGGTAGTCAAGATCCTTGCCGGGCCCTATCGGCAGGAGCATGAGTATTTTTCGCACTTGCGGGCGCACTATCTGTTTGAGAGTTGTTTTTGCAACCCCGGGCGGGCCTCCAGAAAGGTGCAGCGGAGAACCTGGTGGGGTATGTACGGCGCAATGCCCTGGTTCCGGTACCGGATGTTGCCTGCTGGGAGGAGTTGAACGCCCATCTTTATGTAGGACAAAAAGTGATGATCAAGGCCACCTGGAATCAGGTGAGAATCGAGAGCGCCCAGGAAGTGATTGCCGTACATCAGCGGTGCTACGGCCGTGGACAAGCCATCCTGGAACTTGAGCATTACCTGCCGGTACTGGCCCAGAAACCCCGGGCGGCGAAGAACGCCGCCGTGGTGAGGCAACTGGGAAGCGTATGGGAAGAAGCCAGACAAGTTTTATGCGGCCAAAGAACTGACGGCTACCGGGAGTTGGTGAAGATCCTGCTGCTGCACCGGTCATATCCACACCATGTTCTCACAGCGGCCTTGAAGGAGGCCCTTGCACTGGGAAGACCGACGGCCACCGTGGTGCGCCAGATTCTGCTCAATGCCAGCTGCAAAAAACCACCCCAGTTACCGGTCAGCGAAGCACTGGCGGGGTATGTCGTTGAAGCAGCTGATCTGGCACGCTACGATGCCCTGCTGAAGGAGGCAAGCCAATGAACGATGCCCATACCCAGGAGAGCCTGGTGGATTTCTACTGCAAGGAACTCAAACTTCCAGGACTGAGGCGTGCATACCGGGAGATCGCCCACGAGGCCCTGGCTCAAGGCAGGGCACCGATAGGCTTCCTGGCGGCTTGTCTGGCACAGGAGCTGGCCTCCCGGCGGGAAAGCCGGCTCGCTCAACAGCAGACTGGCCCAGGCACGGTTTCCAGCTGCCAAGACTCTGGAGAACTTCGACTTCACGCTGGTCCCCACCTTGCCCAAGGCCAAGGTGCTGCAGCTGGCCAAGGGTGAGTTCATCAAGAAGAAGGAAAACGTCATTCTCCTTGGCAATCCCGGCACCGGAAAGACCTATGTGGCCATAGGTTTGGGAATGGCCACCATTGCTGCTGGCTACCGGGTGCGCTTCATCCCGGCAATTAACCTCGCCCAGGAACTGTTGCAGGCAGAGCAGGAGTACCGCCTACCCAAATACCTGAAGGCCTGGAAGAAGGTTGACCTGGTTATCGTGGACGAGCTGGGCTACCTCAACCTGGGCCCGGGGGCGCCACTGCCGTTTCAGTTCTGTGCTGCCCGCTATGAAACAGAGAGCATGCTCATTACAACTAACCTGGAGTTCAGTCGCTGGACGGAGGTGTTCCAGGATGCCACCCTGACAGGCGCGCTGTTGGATCGGCTCACCCATTACGCCCACATCCTGCTCTTTAACGGGGAATCCTACCGGTTCCGACAAAGCCAACAGCACCAACCTGTAGGCACACAAAGCTAGCTGGGAGGGCGGTCAACTTTTTTAGGTTATCGCGGTGGTCAACTTTTAGGTTGTCAAAAACAGCTTGTGGATGTTCGCAGCCTCCCTATGAACATGAGGGATTGAAATATGTCTTCAGCTCGGCCCAGGCAGGCACTGCCCGGGTTCGGAGCCTATCTATAATTAGAGAGGTAATATTGGTTCTAGCAGGAGAACTCGAACAAATTGTAGAATAGCGCAGTTGTCGGAAGAGTCGTCCTGCGAGGGTGGAGGCTCGCCCACCAGGCCTGGGATCATAACCCGTTTGGTACTTCTTGGAGACAATAATGCGTATCGGGTCAAACGATCCGGTGGTGTGCGAAATGAGGAAGACATTCTACGTATTTTCTTCAGGAACCTTGCGCCGCCGCCACAACACGCTCTACTTCGAAAACGAGGCTGGGGAGAGGCGATTTATTCCTATAGAGGATACGAGTGAGATTGTTGTATTTGGAGAAATCGATGTCAATAAGCGCTTGCTCGAATTTCTCGCGGAAGCCGGAATTATTATGCACTATTTCAACCGATACGGGTACTACGTAGGAACATTTTATCCCCGCGAGCACTTCAACTCCGGCTATATGATTCTAAAACAGGCTGAGCACTATCTAGACCCAGTCAAACGGATGCTATTAGCGCGCCGTTTCGTAGAAGGAGCTATAAGGAACATCCTTCGTGTGCTGAAGTATTACCGAAACAGAGGTAAAGAACTGGACGAGCAGATTCGAAGGATTGATAACCTGTTGTGTGCTGTTCCCGAGTGCGGAGATCCTGCCGAGCTTATGGCAATCGAAGGTAACGCCCGCGACCAATACTATCGGGCTTTTGACGTGATTATAGAGCGAGAAGAGTTTAGGTTTGAAGCTCGTAGCAGAAGACCCCCACAGAACCGTTTAAACACGCTGATAAGCTTTGGCAACAGTCTTTTGTACACTACTTGCCTGGCTGAGATCTACGTAACGCACCTCGACCCCAGAATAGGGTTTCTTCATACTACTAACTTCCGCCGGTTCACTCTCAATCTAGATCTAGCCGAGGTTTTCAAGCCAATAATCGTTGATCGCGTGATCTTCGCAGTTGTGGGACGGCGCATGATAACGGGTGACGACTTCGAGAGGGGGAGTCACGGCCTTCTGCTAAAAGAGGGGGCGAAGCGGTGCTTTGTGGAGGCATTCGAAGACAAGCTGCGTACAACCATTAACCACCGCCAAATTCGGCGGCCCGTTTCTTATCGCAGGTTGTTACGGTTGGAACTTTACAAAATCGAAAAACACCTGATTGGCGAAAAGGAGTATCAGCCGCTGGTGGCTACATGGTAGCACTTGCGGGGAGGCAGAAAGAATTGTTTGTGATCTTGGTCTATGATGTAAACCAGAAAAGACTTGCCAAGGTGCTTCGCACCTGCCGCAAGTACCTACATTGGGTACAGAATTCGGTATTTGAGGGAGATATTTCAGAAGCTCGTATGAAGCGATTGAAGATGGAGCTAGCGCGGGTCATGGATCCAGCGGAGGACTCGATAGTGATCTATTACCTGCGCACGACCAGGTACTCGTCGCGAGAAGTGGTAGGCCTCAACAAGGGGGGGCAAAGCATTATCATTTAAGCATTTGTAAAGAGAATGTGCGTCAAGGAACACAAGGAACGTCAGCCGGTATCAGCGGGTACGGTATGTTGATAACCAAACATTTAAGTGTGCGGATTGAATTGTCTTCGGGGGCGGTGAGCGTTGGCGGTCAAACTGACTGGCGACGGAAGTGGGGTGCAGTCGACAGGTGATCCGTCGTTCTATGCGCTTGGCCTTTACTACACCGGTACGCAAGTAAATTACGCTGTGGTTTGCGAGCGCAAGCTATGGTTATTTAGCCGGCACATGGAGATGGAGAAAACTTCAGATGCGGTGCTGTTAGGTCGGTTGATCCATGAACATGCGTTTGCGCGGGAAAAGAAGGAGGTTGCGGTTGATAACCGTATCGTGATTGACTTCTCTACACGGGATGGGGTCATTCACGAAGTAAAGAGGTCGCGCAGCGTAGAAGAAGCTCATCGGATGCAATTGCTGTATTACCTATACTATCTCAAGCAGAAGGGCCTAGAGGTCCGCGGATTATTGCACTACCCGAGGTTGCGCCGGAAAGTGGAGGTGCGACTTACGGCGGAGAGCGAGCGGAAACTGAGGAGGTTGCTCCAGCAGATTCAGCAGGTGGTCAGGCGAGAAAAACCTCCTCAGCCTTTGCGGAAGCTTTCGTTCTGCAAGAAGTGCAGCTATTACGAATTGTGTTACGCCTAATCTTGCTCCCGCCGGAGCCACGCTCCGGCTAAAGCCATCAACCAACCATCATGTTGAAGACACAGGGTTCTCGGGGTGTTCTGAGTTGGGACGGCTGATGAGTGTGACTGCGCAGTCTGCAAAATAGGGCCGTCTTCAGCCTTACGGTTGCAAGTACCGAGGGCGAGAATTGAGGTGGTACGTAGTGCGTAAATCAAAAGATCAGGTGGTACGTATCGATTCATCCTGCTGGACAGGTAACTTTTGGGTAGATACGGGGATAGTGGTACTGCTGGAAGGTCTGGGTGCGGGCGACCATCGGGTGGATGACATACGCGAATGGCTGCTTAGGAAATTGGTGCAAAGAACGGGAAACAAGGGCAAGTATTACGATGAAACCAGGAACGAGCTGCGTGAATACCAAAGGGAAAGCTGGGTCTATCCAACTAGTTTGTTCATCCGGGTATCGGGTAAGGTCAAGAAGGTGAGGATAAACGGCAAAGAGTACCCCACTGGGCCGCCCAAGTTTGAGTTACAACTCGACCTTACCAAACAGTGTTGGGTCTGCGATATGTGTGGGGAAACAGCGCCTGTCACTGATGCCAAGATGTGGATGTTTCCTTTCATCGTAGACCCAAAAAAATTCGGGACCTTTTATTCGGGCGGTAAGCGGGGCTTGCGTCTGTGCGCGCGGTGCGCACTGGCGGGGCTGGCGGGCTACTTTGGCTGGCTGTGGAAGGCACAGGGGCGAGATGCGTTCCACTTCTTCATTTTCCACTCCGACCTTCAAGAAATGAAACGTTTTCATCGCGAAGTACTGCAGCCACTACGGATAGAAGCTGACAAGGGCGGTAACTTCCGACCGGCTTTTTCTGGGAAGTACATCCACGAAACAACACTAGGCTTGCTACTGGCGCTATTTGCTCACGTTCGTCAGTCTGACCGGCTTTCTGCACAAGGTCGCCGGTATTTGGCAGCACTTCTGGGGGCTACGGGCGTGCAGAGCACACCACGGCCGATTACGCTTTATGCGGTGACAGGAGAGCCGCGACGAGGTTTCAACATGAAGGGTGTGCGAGAGTTCACGAAGCTACAGTCGCTGTATCGTCTGTATGAGCGCTGGTTGAAGGTTATCGCCCGTGCGGGGGCGGAGCCGAATCCTCATCGGCGCATCGTAGGGATATTTCGACAGTTTGAAGCACAGCAGGGCGGTAAGCGTGACTCGCTCTGGCGTGACAAGATTGCTTGGGCAGTGCTGGAGTTTGATGATCCCTTGCCTTATGTGCAGGATTTCCTGTTTGAAGTGCGTGCCCGGGAGCAAGATGTTCGACCATTGGTGTCAGGTACGTTAGATGTGTTCGACCAATACGTACAGGAGGTGCTGGGTATGGATGAAGAATTCCGGCGAATGCTGGCAGGCTTCGGGCATGCCCTCGGCAAGGCAGCTCAGGCACACAACGAGGCGGGGCTTCTCTACGGCTTACGCAACGCGAAGAATCCCGAGGACTTCTACCGCGTGCTCAACGACGCTCAATTCCGGCTGGAGGTAGCAATTCCAGAAGCACTACTCAGGATCGAAAAGGGAGAACGAATTGCCGGCGTTTCGTGGCTGCGGGTCAAAACCCATCTGGCCATCTATGCCATGAATACCTACTTGCACGCTCGTAAGCGCGCGGTGCAGGCAGAGGGACAAGAAAAGGAGGAGGATGAACCGTGAGTAAGGCTGTCGCCGTTGGCTATCTGATGAAGGTTTCTGCGTCAAATGTAAATGCTTCGCACACGGAGGGTAATGTGGTCGTTGCCAAAAAAGTCACCCTCCCCGACGGCGGCACGATCCCCTACATTTCCGGCCAAGCAATTCGTCGGATGCTCCGCGATCGGTTGGAAGAGCTGGGCTATGTACTTTCGGAACCTTTTGCCAAAGTGAGTGGACAGGAAGTGACACCGCCGGGGAGGCCGTGGGAGTTCGTGGATGAGGATTTCTTCGGCTATTTGGACCCCTCTGGCGGACGGCGACGCACCTCGCCTGTACGGGTTTCGGCGGCGATCGGCCTGTTTCCTTTCCGGGGAGATCGCGACCTTGGCACTCGTTCTTTCGGGCGTTTCGGGCAGCCTATGGCCGCGGGTGGCAACATGTTTGAGACTGAGCTCTATGCTAATCTCTTCAAAGGTGCAATACTCGTGGAGTTGGATCGAATTGGCGTTTTTGAGCCACTTGAAACCGGCGACAGTGACGAAAGGGTATTGCCTGAAGATGAACGCAGAAGGCGTCTTCAGGCGCTTTTTGAAGCCCTGAATATCCTTTGGGGTGGGGGACGTACCGCGCGAATGTTGTCGGATCTTTCGCCCAAATTCATTGCTTACAGCCGGCTCAAAGTGAAGCACCCGGTGTTTCTGGAGGCGCTCGTGGCCCACTATGAGGATAACGGTTACCGACTGGAGCTAGAACCACTTCAGAACTGCTTGACCAAATTCGCTGACTACCGGGAGCACACGCTGTTTGGACTGGAGCCGGGTATTTTCGGGAATGAAGGGGAAATTCGGGAAGCCTTGGCAGAGTACGGGGAAGTACTCACTGTTCACGAAGCCATCGCGAAGGCTAAAGGAGATGTGGCTGGGCTATGGAAAGAGTCCTCCGCATAGTTATTAAGGCACCAGAGGTCTCGTTTCGACGTCCGCTGGATCACAACTATCAACGCACGCTGCCGATGCCCCCTCCGACTACAGTTCTGGGTATCGCCGGTGCGGCGGTCGGCCTTTCAGATCAGGAGCTTTGGGGACCGGGCAGTCCCTTCCGACGTACGAAGGTTGCGGTTTGGATGGATACCGAACCAGGGCGCGCTCGCGATATGTGGACGTTGCTGAAAATTAAAGGCAGGAAGATGGAACGCTCACCCTACATGCGGGAACTCCTGTTTTTTGTACGGTACACGCTGATCTATGGCGGTGATGAAGGTTTTCTACGGCGACTTCTGCATGCTTTTCGCGACCCCGTGTATCCGCTCTCACTGGGTAGAGAAGACGAGCTGGTGGTGGTAGAGGATATCGCCCTGGATACAGTGTCCGAGGGGGAGCCGCGTTTTCGCGGAACGGTACTGCGTGGCGACGTTCGGCAGATGCAAATGCGCGTTGTGCTCAATCCCGGGATTCGTTTCGAGCCGCCGCTAGTGGAGACGTTGCCGTTGAGCTTTGTGGTGGATCGTAAGAGGATACGCCACCCAGAGCACCCAGCGACACTGACTTTCTTGCCATTAGGCCTGGAAGTGGAGATACAACACCCGCGGGTACCCGCCTTGCGATGTCAAGGGAGGAACTTCACATGGATCAACTGTTAGCCAAGCCGGACGTTGCCTGGGTCGACCACCTCTGCAGCGTCCTGCGCTTTGGTGACCAGATTGCACAACGCTTGCATCTTGATGAACGCCTGCGGGTGAAAGCTTTGCTGGCGTGCGCTCTTCACGATGTTGGCAAACTTACGGTTGATTTTCAGGAGTACATCCGGGGCGAGCGGACCAAGGCATACCCTCATGCTTTAGCCTCCATGCCCTTCGCCCTGGTGGCAGAAGCCTGGCTTGGGCGAGAGTATCGCTGGGATCAGCATGACCTAACCGCAACAGCAGCGGTACTGAGCCACCATTCGCCGTTGGGGCCTGAGCTGTATATGGGTTATGGTGATACGCCACCGGTATTTCATCAGAAGTTACCGGAAGCCTTGGAGAAGGTGTGGGCACTACTTCGGCAGGCTGGTATTAGCGGATTGCCGGGATATCACGAGTTTCTGAGCTCAGTGCAGGTTTTGCTCGGAGACCCGCCGGCGGCTATGCTGGACGACAGAGGGGTGATCCCAGGCCAGACGTTGCGGGGTGTTTTTCAAAGTCTGCCGCCCGATGAATTTGCCCAGGTCAAGGCTGTACTTCACCTGGCCGACTGGTTGGCTTCGGCAGCAGAGGGGCAAAGCCCGAAGGCACTGTTCCTTGATGAAGGAAGATCAAGAGTAAGTGGGTATATTCGTCAGCGCGAGATAAAGGAGGGTTTCTTGCTCCGCGAGTTCCAGCGGCGCTCGGCCTCATGCTCTGCCACTACGTTATGGCTTCGGGCTCCCACGGGCACCGGCAAGACTGAGGCGTTGCTTCTTTGGGCAGCAGACGCAGAACGGTTAGTTTACCTCTTGCCAACACAGGCTACGGTGAACGCGATGTGGAGGCGATTGTGCAAAATCTACGGGGTTGACAATGTGGGATTGGCCCACGGACGGGCCAGTTATGTGTTACGAAGAGAATCCGATGAGGATCTGTTCGATGCTCGGTTATTTGGTTCGGTCTTTGCTAAACCGGTGACGGTGGCGACGCTCGATCAGTACCTTTTGGCGCACCTCAACGGGCGGCACTGGGAAGAACGCAGAAGTCTTTCGCGGGGAGCAGCGATCATCCTGGATGAGATCCATAGTTATGAACCATATACACTGGGGTTGCTGGCAGAAGCTCTAGAGCGAGAGATGCCTGCTCGGCTCGCTGTAGCCAGCGCGACACTCCCGCGTGCGCTATGTAAAGCGCTTCCTCAAGGTGCGGTCATTGAGGCCGAGGATTCATTGTGGCAGAGAGCGCGGCACCGACTAGAACTTCAAGATGGCTCGGTGCAAGAAGGCCTATCCCTGGCTGTTAGACACGCTAAGGAAGGCAAGGCAGTGCTCGTCGTCGCCAACACCATTGGGGACGCCCAACGATTCTATCAAATGCTTCGGGATCATTTCGGTTGGGATCGCTGTCATTTGCTCCATGCCCGATTCACCTTCCGCGACAGGCAGGTCAAGGAATCGCAGGTGGAAAGGCCTCAGCCCGGTTTGATTTGCGTCAGCACGCAGGTGGTAGAGGTTAGTTTGGATATTTCCTACGACGTCTTGATCAGTGAAGTGGCACCCGTTGATGCCTTGGTGCAACGAATGGGGCGAGTCAATCGTCGAGCGGATCAGTCTCCGTGCCCTGTCATTGTGTATCGCCAATGGTCTTGGGGTGCCGAACGGGTCTATGGAAGACGGATGTTAGAGTGGAGCCTCAAACTGTTGGAAGACCTGCCGGAGATTCCGACTGATCGTCAGCTTGCCGAGGCAACCCACAAGCTGTATCACCAGGCGATGGGTACGGAAGAGTGGGAACGAGAATTCCTCGAGGGACGCCAGACGCTGCAGGAGGTGCAGCAGATCCTGGGCTGTTACACCATTAGCTTGTCAGATGAGCAAATGCGAGAGCGATTCACCGCCCGCCGGGGACAGGTATCGGTGGGGGTATTGCCTTCCAGCTTCGTGCAGGAGGCTTACCTGCTCAAAGAACGGGGCGAGGGCTGGCGCATCCAGGAGTTGTTTGTGCCAGTGCCGCTGTACTGGCTGAAACGAAGGGACCTGTTTACTCCCCTCGAAGATTTGTCTTGCATCCAGACCGTGTTAGCATACAGCCCCGAACTGGGTTTGGTTGCACCTTCCACGGAGAAGACAGACACTGCCTACGTGTTCATTGACTGACGCTGCATCGCTTGGCAGGACGGGATGGGTGGTGTGCCACTGTGGGCAGTAATGCGCATTGCGTTCACATGTTGCCAAGGTTTCAGGATTGTGTGTCAGCAGTGCCTAGTGCACTCATTCTTCCAGGGTGCGAGCTACTTCCTCTAACCGTTGGCGTACCGATATCTTCTGCGGGCATTTCGGCTCGCACTCGCCACAGCCAAGGCAAGCGCTGGCGCGCTTTTCCTCGGGCATCTTCCGGTACTCCTCGCGTGCCCAATCCTCCAGGCCGTAGACCCGGTAATAATTCATCAGCCGGAAGTTGGTGGGGATATCCACGCCATTGGGGCACGGCATGCAGTAGGCACACTCGGTGCAGTACAGATCGGCCAGCTTCTGGTACTCCCGCATCATGGTACGAATCCGGGCCATTTCTTCGTCATTGAGAGGCTCATGCCGAGAGGCTATCCGAGCATTTTCTTCCACCATCTCCATGGTATTCATCCCCGACAGCGCCACCGACACGTGCGGGTTGCTAAACACGAATCGAAGCGCCAGTTCGGGCCCGCTGGCATATTTCTCCCCGCCCAACTGTTGAAGTAGCCGGTATGGCCCGGCCAGCCGCCCGCCTCCTACCGGTCCCATGACCGCCACGCCCACCCCTCGGGAATGAGCATAGGCCATAGCCTCTTCGTTAGAACGATCCAGGAGGTTGTACTGACACAGCACGGCATCGAAGATGCCGATATCTATCAGTCGCATCATCACCTCGGGCCGGTCGTGGAAAGAAAAGCATATGTACCGTACGAGCCCCTCATCCCGGGCCTTGCGGGCTTCTTCCAGGAGATCATACTTCAACACCACGTTCTCGAACCTTTCCTGGTTCAAGGCGTGGAAGTGGTAGAAGTCGATGCAATCCACATCCAGCCGCTGCAGCTGTTCTTCCAGAAAGCGGCGGTAATCCCCACGGGACTCGATGAGATAAGTCGGTACCTTAGTGGCGACGTAAACCCGGTCCCTCCATCCCTTGAGGGCCCTTCCCACCACCCGCTCGCTGTTGCCGTGGCAGTACCCGTAGGCAGTGTCGATGTAGTTGACACCCAGCTCAAAGGCCCGGTGGATGATGGCGATGGCCAGATCCTCATCTACTTCCCACTGGCCATTCCGCTCCACTTCCTTGAGTCGCATTGCTCCGAAACCGAGGATGGATACTTCAACCCCTGTGTTCCCGAAGGGTCGGTAGAGCATGTATAACACCTCCCTGGAACTTGCCATGGCTTTTGGGCAGCCTGGCCATTTGTTAGTATTCAGCAGTCAGCGCCCATGTCCTAGTCGCCACCATGGAAGTCCTGGTGGCATCTGGTAGAATGGAAGGAGACGAGGGCAGGGAGGTGAGGGACATGCGTTTCAGCGTGGCTCAGGCGGTGGTGGAAGTGATTCGCGGTGACATCACCAAGCAGGATACCGAGGCGGTGGTGAATGCCGCCAACAGGCGACTCGCTCCCGGAGGGGGCGTGGCGGGGGCCATCCACCGCGCAGCAGGGCCCGAACTCTGGGAGGAGTGCAAGCAGCTTGGTGGATGCGAGACTGGCGAGGCCAAGATAACCAAGGGCTACCGCCTGCCGGCCAAGTACGTGATCCACACCGTCGGTCCGGTGTACAGTGGCAGCCCCCAGGATGCGAGACTGCTGGCCAGCTGTTACCAAAACAGCCTGCGGATTTGCGCTGACCACCACATCCGTAGCGTCTCCTTTCCTGCTATTAGTACGGGAGCCTTCGGGTATCCTCTGAGAGAAGCGGCAAGAGTAGCTGCTCGGGCGGTGGTGGATCATCTGCGGCAGCATCCTGGTTCGCCGGAACTGGTGCGATTCGTGCTCTTCGGCGAGGACGCATACCAGGCTTTCCTGACCGCCTTCAAGCAGCTGGGGCTCTCTCCGGCTGGAAACAGCGGTGGCTGATTGGCGAGGACCCTGGCAGCCGCCAGTGCTACCGACGAGGAGGGGCATCCCGATGCATGCTACCGGCTTGGGGCGGGGGCCTTGTGCGGGGGCGAGAAAGCTTCCTCCAGCGGGGCGGAAAGGACGGGTACTGATTGCTGCTTGTCCTGTCAGGAGGCGAGGATCCCGCAGCCGGCTCTGCTGGCGTGGCTGTGACCCCGCCCCCAGCGCCCAAGGGTTCCTGCGCCGATGGTCGCCTAACATCCTGCGGGGTGACCTCTCATCGGCACCCTGCAAGCGGGCGGTAGTAGGGGACCCCCAGTGACGCATCCGGCGGGGCTGAAGTTGATCAGAATCGCGAAAGCCGACTGGTCTCGCATACACCGCTGATCCCACCGGGTACATGAAAGGATTCTGCGGCCGACCCGGCCGGTCGGCAAGATGCGGGAGTGGTGGATGTGGCAAGTGGGACCGATCCCCAGCGCGTACGGCTGGCCCTGCTCAGCCGGCGGGTGGTCACCGGTACCCGTCCGGCTTTCTCCGGGCACGTGGCGGTGGCCGAAGGCAAGATCGCCTCGGTGGGGCCGGGTCCCCCTCCCGAAAGCTTCCGGGGGCGGACGGTCGACGTGGGGGACGCCGTGGTGGGCCCGGGACTGGTGGATCTGCATGTGCACGGGGCGGGGGGTCATTGTCCTATTTGGGGCGGGGCGGCGGAGGTAGGAGCCATGGCGGTGTTTCTGGCCCAGCGGGGCACCAGCGCCTTCCGCCCGACCCTGATGGGTGAGCCTGAGCGAGTGAAGGCACTGCTCACGGAGCTGGGGCCCCTGCGGATGCCACCCGGTGCCGCACGTCTGGTGGGCGTGCACCTGGAGGGTCCGTTCCTGAACCCGGCGCGTAGGGGCGCATGTGACGAGCGTTTTCTTCGTCCCGTGGATACCAGGTTGATGGAGGAGTTGCTACGGGCGGCGCCGGGACTGTGTCGTCAGGTGACGCTGGCCCCCGAGCTGGACGGGGCACCAGAGTTGATCTCCTGGCTGACAGGGGAAGGGGTGTTGGTGGCGGCGGGTCACAGCGACGCCACTTACTGTCAGGCCCGGGGGGCATTCGAGGCGGGGGTGCGGCACATCACCCACTTGTTCAACGCTATGCGCCCATTCCACCACCGGGAGCCCGGGCTGTTGGGTGCGGCCCTGGAGGACGACCGGGTCAGCTGCGAACTGATAGCCGACGGCATCCACCTTCACCCCGCGGCGCTACGACTTGCCTTTCGCCTCAAGGGTGCCCGGGGGGTTTGCCTGGTGTCCGACGCCAGCCCGGCGGCGGGCATGCCACCCGGCGAGTACCGGTTCCTGGGTCGTGAAGTGCTGGTGGACGGGTCCGGTGCCTGCCGCTTCTCGGATGGTACTCTGGCCGGGAGCAGCATTACCCTGGCCGATGCGGTGGCATTTGTGGTGAGGCACGGTGTGGCATCCTGGGAAGAGGCTTTCATCTCAGCCTCCCTGGTGCCTGCACGACTGGCAGGGGTATCCCACCGCAAGGGCACGCTGGAGGTGGGCAAGGATGCTGACCTGGTGGTAATGAACGATGCAGGAGAGGTGCTGTGGTCCCTGGTGGGAGGCGTCGTGATGCGGGCGCCCGATCGATGACCGAGGAGGTGCGCAGGGAGCATGGATTGCGACTCAGTCACGCTGCCCTCGGCAGAACGGTTCTTTGAAGGCGCGCGGGCGGTGCTGGAGTGTATCGCCCGCACCCAGGTGGAGTCCATCCGCCGCGTGGGAGAGCTGATGGCCTCGTGCATACGGGCGGGAGGGGTGATCCACGTTTTCGGGAGCGGCCACTCTCGAGCCTTCGGGATGGAACTCTACCATCGGGCGGGGGGCCTGGCGGCGGTAAACATGATCACCCTGGAGGACGCCAGGCGGCGGAGAGGTGAGTCACTGGCGGCGGTGAGGGAGGAAGAGCTGGAACGGGAGACCAGGGTGGTGGAGGAGCTGCTGGCCATCCACCATCTGGCACCAGTCGACGTGATGTTGATCGCATCCCATTCCGGCCGGAATCCGGCAGTAGTGGAGATGGCCCTGCAGGTGAAAGAGAGAGGCCTCCCGCTGGTGGCGGTCACTTCTCTGCAGCACTCCCGACAGGTGACCTCCCGGCATCCCAGCGGCAGGCGACTGTTCGAGCTGGCCGACCTGGTGATCGACAACTGCGCGCCCTTCGGTGACGCGTTGCTGGCGATCCCCGACGGCCGACGGGTGTGCGCCGTCTCCTCGCTGTGCGGTGCTTTCATCGCCCAGGCGCTGACCGCGGAGGCAGTGAGACGACTCCTGGAGGCAGGAGTGGAGCCCCCGATCCTGATCAGTGCAAACGTCGACGGCTCGGCTGAGCACAACCGTCGTCTCATGCAACGGTACCGCCGGGGGCCAGTGTGAGGCCCCCAGGGCCGGGTTCAGAAAAGGCTGGGGTGAATCAGGAATAACTCACCGCAGTGAGCCAGTGGCGGAAACGTTCGTCTTCCCCCCGGACGGCCGCGAAATACAGTTGCTGCAAGCGCCGGGTCAGGGTTCCGATTTTGCCATCTCCCACCGGGCGACCATCCACCGAGGTGACCGCGGCCACCTGGACGCCGGTGCCACAGAGGAAGATTTCGTCCGCCACGTAAAGCTCCGTCCGATCGATGCGGCGCTCCTCCACCTGGATGCCCAGTACAGTAGTGGCCAGTTCGATTATGGCTCCCCGAGTGATTCCCTCCAGGATGCCATCGGTGACCGGCGAGGTGATGAGCTTTCCATGACGTACCATGAAGAGATTGGCCGAGGCGGCTTCTGACACCTTGCCGTCTTCAGTGAGCATGATGGCCTCATCAAAACCCAGCTGCTGCGCCCCATCGGAGGCGAGACAAGCGTTGATGTAGCTTCCCGTGACCTTGGCCCGGGGCGGAATGGCGGTATCGGGCAGACGTGTCCATGAAGACACCATTACTTTCAACCCCCGGGAGGTGTCCAGGTAGTCCCCCAGGCCTGCGCAGAAGATGGCGAATTCGTCCTCCAGGCCACTCAAGGTGAGCTTTAAAGCTTCCGATGCCTTGAAAACCAGGGGACGTATGTACACATCACAGGTCATGGCATTGCGCTTGAGGAGCGCCACGGTCAGTTCTGCCATCTCCTCGGCGTCCAGGCCCGGATCCATGCGCAGGATGCGGCAGGAGGCGACCATGCGTTCGTAGTGCTCGCGAAGTTTCACCACGTACAGACGCTGGTGTCCAGGGTTCCAGTAGCCGCGGATGCCCTCGAAGCACCCGGTTCCGTAATTCAGCGCGTGGGTGGTGATGGGTACCCTAGCTTCTGCTAAAGGCACGATTTCACCGCGGAAATAGGCATACTCGCCCCACTTCAACTTTTCTGACCTCCTTCTTGGGAATTATTGAGAGAGCAATACTCCCATCAACATAGCTTTTCCTGCTAGCAACGAAAGAGGGCCGGGAGCGGACCTGGTTCTGCTCCACGCTCGTGCGGCAGGGTTGGCACCGATTTGGGCATGACCACGTGGTCAGGAGCTGCCCTGAGGCTGGTCACATCGGTTATTGCAAGAAGCCACCGCCACAAGTGCGGCCGGTGTAGTATCCACAACGACCACAACGACCGGCATCAAGGGGCACACGGATCGCTGTTACGGGACCTTCCTCCAGCACTCGGCCAACGTCTCCACGCTACGGCGGAGATTGGCAAGACCGCTTCACTTCCCCACGCTCGGGCCGGCCATCCTGCCTCCGTCAGTGCATCTTCGTCAAAGGGACGACGTACCGCGGGTGCCTGCGGCCAGCGCGCGGCTCTGCCTGGCATCCTGCTGTATAGATACTTCCACCAGGGTATGGTCCTGACCGCGATGCTCACCGGCCGCGAAGGTGCTGCTGGTGGGCTGAGGGGGATGAGGGTGTCACGTACAGCCAGACGATGCCCCGTGAACCACCGTGTCCGGAAGAGGATTTCCCGCAAGGGCTCACGATTGACCCTCAGGATGAGGGTGCGTTCCTTTGTAGGCACGCGGTGTTTGTCCGGGGTTGCCGTGGCTTCCAGGCCAGCCCCGTAGGAGGGATAGGAGGTCTGCAGGGGGCGAAGGCGGCCGTCCCCCTCCACGGAGTGGACGAACGATACTTCCACCGTATCACCAGGTCTCACCGGCACCAGGGTAATGCAATCACCCTCTGAGGTGACCGAAAGCACATGAACTTTGGGAGTGAAACGCAGAGCGAGGAGAACTGAACCTGGGCTGTCCTGACTTGTCTCGGGCCAGCGCAGGCACTGGGAGCTTCACCACGACCGCTGATCCCCGAGTTGATGGTGGGTGTAGGGTTTTGCTGTCCGGCGGACCGCCGAGTGATGAGCAGGCCCTGGGGGCGGCAGCCGCACCGCCCCCAGGGCCGGGGCTGGAGCGCTGAGGGAAATCCATGACCCGTGCGGGTCACAGCTGTCACGCTGACGGGCCCAACTAGCGCCTGAAGTAGATGCCTTCCGGATCCACTTCCTGCCGCAACACCGTTAGCTCCCGCTCTGTGGGCGGCTCGGTCACCGTCAACTGAGGGGACACCTTGAGGTCCCAGCCGGTGTTGGCCTTGACGTCCTCGAGCTCCACACCGGGATGGATGCTCACCAGGACCATTTCCCCCTCTTCGTCGAACTCCAGGATCCCCTTGTCGGTGATGACTGCCGCCGGCCCTCCCCCGGGCAGGCCCAGCCGCTCCCGTTCCTTTCGGCTGCTCATGAAGCCCGGACTGGTTATGAAGTCGACTCGCTCGGGCAGCCGCCTCCGTTCGTGAGGGAGGAGGATCAGCACCTGGCGAGCCAGCGAGGCGATGTCGCAGGCCCCACCACTTCCACCCAGCCGCACCTGGGGATGGTGGTACTCGCCGATGACCGTGGTATTGAGGTTCCCGTATTTGTCCACCTGAGCGGCAGCCAGAAACCCGACGTCTATCAGACCCTTCTGCAGATAGAAGGTGAAGACCTCGAACATGGAGCATACGCAGACCGCCCCGGTGACCAGACAGGGATCACCTATGGACAGGGGCAGACGCGACGGATTGGCTCCCACTACCCCCGACTCGTATATCATCTGCATGTTGGGGGCGTTCAACCTCCGCGCCAGGTTGCAGGCCAGGTTGGGCAGGCCCACTCCCACGAACACCCGGTCGCCGTCCTTTATCCTTCGGGCCGCAACTATGGTCATCATCTCCGCGGAAGTGTATCTCATCCATCTCACCTCTTCAGCGGCGGCTGCCGAAGTTAGCCGGGACGCTAAAATGAGAGCTGACTCTCAGCTGGAGGATCTTCTCCGCTCCCAGTCGCGCCAGGTATTCCTGGCGATTCGAGACCCCGTACACCCACTCATCGAGCCAGGCCCGAACCATTTCCTCGGAGCGCGAGATCCGATCCCATTCGAAGTAAAAGTCGTTGTCGCGGTCGTAATACCCCTGGGCGTAGGAGGGGTGGGCGCCCCAGGGTTCTTCCACCACGGCGTCCACCAAAAAACCCGGTATCAGGGTCCGGTTGGGATCTGATCTGATGACCTCCGAGGATACTATCTCCTCGCAGGTGAGGATCACCTTCCGGGCGGCGAAGGCCGCCTCACGTTGTTCGCCGATGATTCCCCATATGTGGGCGTTGCCGTGCCGATCCGCCCGCTGGGCGTGGATGATGGCCACATCGGGATTCAGGGCCGGCACCACGCTCAGTGCCTGGCCGGTGTAGGGGCAGGTCACCGTCCGTATGTTGGGGTTGTGCTCCGGCAGGTCGGAGCCCGTGATGCTCCTGAGGGGGAAGAAGGGGAGGTTGGTGGCACCGGCGAAGAGACGGGCTACCATGCCGAAATGGGTGTACTCCTCGATCTCGATCTCCCCGGCCTGGACCTTCCGGCGAAAGCAACGCAAGAGCCCCACCCCTGGATTGCCTGCCCAGCTGAAGACCACCTTCTTGGCACACCCTGCCGCAATCATCTGATCGTATATCAGGTCGGGGGTGGCCCTGCACAGGGTGAGGTTCCTCCTGCCCTGTCGGATGATCTCGTGACCAGCAGCGTAGGGGATCAGGTGGGTAAAGCCAGCGAGGTAGAGGCAATCCCCGTCCTGCACCAACCTGTCGATGGCCTCAGAAAGCGACATCACTTTGTCTTCGGCCAAAGCTAGCACACCCTCTCTTCTGAGATGTCCGAGCTGGCCCTGGGCGAGGGGAAATAATCCGTCCCGGGGCGCTTCACCTTCAGTGGGGTGTTTCGCTACCCGGATTTCTTTTCCTACCCGAAAGGTGTTGATTTGAGGCGCAGGCAAGTCGTGCCTTTGCCTCCAGGTGGGGTATGATGTGGCGGTCATGTAGCCCGGGTACCGCTAGGGCAGCTGCTCTTTCCCCCCTTTCCGGCTCACCCTTCCTTCACTAACCCTTCGATGCAAAGTACGTCTTCCCAGGGGACGGGTGCATGGCGGGGGGACAGCAGCCAGCTTAGCGATGGCTTGTGAGGCTGAAAGCACCGATACAGCGGCACTCCTGGGGGCAGGCCCAGACGTTCCAGGGCAGCGGGGTTGGGGCGAGCGGTTCTCATCGCAGGTCGAGGATGGTAGCGGGGGTTGGGTACCCACTGGGCCTTCCCCCGGTGGTGGATCAGGTGGTAAGCGGCACCCCCCATGCTGATGAAGGAATGGTAAAGGGACTGAAATCCCCGGGCCACCCAATTGGCCATCACCAGCGGTGATGCAGCCGGATTGATGGTGACATGACCGAAGCCCGGAGGGATGACCACCTTGTCGCCCGCCTTTGCTTCTATCACCAACACTTCCTCCGCTGACCCCGGCCGGGCAGACGAGTTCCGCTGAAGCAGATAGACGGCCCAACCCACCAACACTTCATATACTTCCGGATAGGTGAACCGATGCTCACCCGGCGGTCGGGGGTGGAAATGTCCGAGGGTCTTTACGTATTCATCTCCCACGCATCCCGGGCTGAGCACCGTGATGTCATACCTGAGGCCCCACCGGGCGGCGGCGCGGCGGTCCTCGGGCCAACCCACGTCCCGGTACATCAGATACAGCACCTCCGGGCCCCCAGCCTCTGGCAGACGCAGCACGGGCTGCATGGCCTGGCGCGCACGCTCTTCGGGTTGCACGGGCGGTAGTTGATCCCGAAAGAGGAGTCGACCTTCGTCGGTCAGCTCCAAGGGAAGACCGCTGGCCTCCTGCAGTCGCCCCTTATCGTCGGTCAGCTCCATCCCCTCCGTCATTGGTTTTCCCTGGTCGAGCGACGGTTTCCTCCCCGGCGGGGCAGGATTGAATCGCGGCGGGGCAGAACCCAGGCGGTGCGGAAACCCGGGGCGGGGAAGGCGCGATTCACCTTCATGTATGAAACCGGTGCTTTCGAGCCGGTCCGGAAGGAACGCTCTCCAGCTCTGTTACAGCCATTACTCTAAGTCACGGAGGGGAGATTCGAGGATGGGTGATGCCCGGATATACGTGACCAGGCGCCTGCCGGAGGTGGCCATGCGCATTCTGGAGCAGGCGGGCGCGGTGAAGGTATGGACTGAGGATCTCCCTCCCCCTCGGGAGGTGCTGGAGGCGGAGATCGCGGAAGTGGAAGGGCTGCTGTGTCTGCTAACCGACGTGGTGGATGAAATGCTGCTCTGCCGGGCGCGCAAGCTGAAGGTGGTCAGCAACATGGCGGTGGGATACGACAACATCGACGTTGGTGCGTGCACGGCACGAGGCATCCTGGTCACCAACACGCCGGGGGTCCTCACCGAGACCACCGCCGACCTGACCTTTGCGCTCCTGCTGGGCGTGGCGCGGCGGATCACGGAAGCGGAAAGATTCCTGCGGGCCGGCCAGTGGGAGACCTGGTCGCCCATGTTGCTGGCGGGGCAAGACGTGTACGGTGCCATCATCGGAATAGTGGGTATGGGGCGGATTGGCCAGGCAGTGGCCCGCCGCGCCCGCGGTTTCGACATGCAGATACTGTATGCCAGCCGGTCCGCTCACCCCGAAGTGGAGCGAACCCTGGGGGCTCGGCGCGTGCAGCTGGAGGAGCTGCTCCGGAACAGCGACTTCGTGACCCTGCACGTGCCGCTCACCCCGGAGACCCGGGGTCTGGTGGGGGAGAGGGAGCTGAGGCTGATGAAGTCCACCGCCATCCTCATCAATACCGCCCGCGGGCCGGTGGTGGACGAGGTGGCGCTGGTGCGGGCCCTGCGGGAGGGCTGGATAGCGGGAGCGGGTCTTGACGTCTATGCTCAGGAACCCATCGCTGCCGACCATCCCCTGCTGAAGCTGGACAATGTGGTGTTGCTGCCTCACATCGGCAGTGCTTCGGTGAAAACCCGCACGCGCATGGCGGTGATGGCGGCGGAAAACCTGGTGGCTGCCCTCGCCGGGCAGCTGCCTCACAGCGTGGTCAACCCCGAAGCATGGGGTGATCGGGGAAGACCATGACGGCCGAAGGCAATGGCGCGGGTTCTGGGTATGGGAATGGGAAGATTCGCCTCACCGCATGCGGGCAGGATTTCGCCATGCTGCTGTAGAAATAAGCATCGAGTGGAATAATTAATCGACTGTGGCATGACGAAGGTCAACAGTGTGCTCCCCCATCCCACCAGTACGAAGTCAAACCACTTGACCGGCTGAACAGGCGCAACCGGGATGGCAAGTCCATGCGATGCATATTGAATCATGGTGATGGGGGCCAGCTGCTCCGCGGCGCCTCGGGGACAGGCAACTGCGCGTAGTTTGATGCCGCCACCGGTTCCCGCGGCTTGCCGAAACCCGCCAGGCGTTAGCTGCCGCCAGCACGAGGGTGACGCCGGTTTTTCAGAGCCCTCGACTTTCAATGGTGCCAGTCGCTCAATGCGGTGACACAGCCTGCCACCGGAGGTTTGGCTACCTGGGCGGTCCGTCCTCCCATCACGGAGATGGTCTGGGCTGGGAGAGGGTACCCGTCTGTGGGGGAAGGCGGGCCGCCGCCGGTGAGCTGAAGGTACCCAACTGAGCCCATGCTGGCCGGGGGCGGTCGGGACCCTGCTCCAGCGAGCGTGGGTGGCCCAGCAGCACCGCACGGGGCTGCCGCCGGCGGGCAACGAACGGGGAGGAGACTGCAGGTGGTAGCTTTGGCGCGCCGGGCCCGATCCCGGCGCCGCCTGCGGTGGTCAGGTCCTCTCCATCCTGAGGGCGCAACCTGGTGAGAACCCCCCAAAGGAGGTGAAGAGATGAAAGAGATGCGCCGATTCATCTCACCATCGCTGCTCATGCTGCTGTGCGTGGTGATGGTGGTCGGTCTGGCAGCTGGCTGCGCTCCGGCCGAGGAGGAAGAGGCGGCACCGGAAGCCGGACCCCAGGAACCCGCCTATGAGGACACCATAATATTCGCCATCGCCAGGGATACTGACACCCTGGACAATTTCTACACCACCTGGGCCATTCCCGTGCACCATCTGCTTTACGAGCCCTTGTTGTCGCGGGACTGGAACAACCAGGTGGCACCGGGCCTGGCCCAGTCGTGGGAGGTCAGCGAAGATGGCCTGGCCATCACCCTCAAGCTGAGGGAGGGGATGAAGTTCCACGACGGTACGCCGGTGACGGCGGAGGCGGTGGCCGAGTACTTCCGCATACTCACCGATCCGGAAGTGGAGTCTCCCAGCGCGGGCGACTTCATTTGGGCCAAGAACCCCGAGGTAGTGGACGAGCTCACCGTCATATTCCACCTGGAGGAGCCGCGGGCTTATGCCACCGGCACCCTCACCTGGGGTGGCGGGTACGGCGGTCTCATGTCGGCGGAGGCGTGGAAGCGGCACGGGCCGCAGGGTGACAACACCTACGGTGTCAAGGTGGCGGTGGGAGCTGGGCCGTTCAAGCTGGAGGAATGGATCCCGGGCGACAAACACGTACTGGTTCGTTTCGACGAGTACAACTGGGCACCGCCCTGGGCTCCCGAACCGGGACCGGTGCCTCTGCAGCGGGCGGTGTTCCGGATCATACCCGACGCCGCCACCCGTCTGGCGGAACTGGAAGCGGGAACCATCCACGTGCTGCTGGACCTGCCGCCCGAGCACGCCACCCGGGTGGAGGAAATGGCGGGAGTCAGGCTGGAGAAGAACCCCAGCTGGCAGTGGATAAAGGTGATGTTCAACACCGAGGCCAAGCCATTGGACGATGTTCGAGTCCGTAAGGCCATCAACCTCGCTCTGGATCGCGAACACATCACCGAGACCGTCTATCGGGGACTGGCGGAGCCACTTTACGCGTACGTGCCCGCGCGCTTTGGGGATGAGCAGGTGGAGGATCGGGAAGCCCACCGGTACGACCCCGAGGCGGCCAAGCAATTGCTGGCCGAGGCCGGCTACCCGGACGGTTTCAAGACCACCCTGGCAGTGGAGAACCGGACGGAGCTGGTCCGAATTGCCGAGATGGTGCAGAAGTACCTGAAGGACATCGGCATCGAAGTGGAGATACTGCAGATGGACAGCGCGGCCTGGAAGGACCTGCTGCGGTCCGGGGAGCACGAGATGTACCTGAAGCTGACCGGCTGGTTCAGCCTCGACATCCTCCCGTGGTTCCTGGCCAGCTGGCAGATACCCTACCCGGGCCACGGTCGCTGGAACGATCCCGTCACCGACGACTTCTTCCGGCGGGCGGAAGGTGCCAGGACGCTCCAGGAGCGGGCGGAGATCTATCGGGAAGCCCAGCGGTACCTGATAGACAAGGCAGTATGGTGCCCGATCCTGAGTCCATACACCCTGGTCGGTGTACGGGAAGAGGTCGAAGGTCTGCGCTTCCATCCCTGGTACAACTACGCAAGACTGTACGGGGTGAAGGTGAGGAAGACGAACAAGTGACGCGACTGTTGGGGGGTGGGGGCTCCCGCCGGGTAGCCCCCACCCCCTATTGATGCAGTCAGTGCGAGGATCAAGGCGAGAATGGGAGCAGGACGACCATGATGCGGTATTTGGGCACGCGTATCCTTTCCATGATTCCCGTGGGACTGGCCATCACCCTGGTGGTATTCTTGATTTTGCGGTTGGCTCCCGGTGATCCCGTCCTGCTGCTGGCCGGACCTCGGCCCACACCCGAGCTCATTGAGCGGATCGAGCGCAAGTGGGGGTTCGACCGGCCGCTGCACGAACAGTTCTTCAGGTACGTGAGTCACCTGATACGAGGTGACCTGGGTTATTCGGTGATGCAGCGGCGTCCGGTGACCGAGCTCATCGCCCTGTCGTTGCCCGTCACCCTGGAGCTGGGACTGGCGGGCATTGGTCTGGCGATAGCGATAGGGATCCCCGCGGGGGTGGTGTCGGCGGTGCGCAGTGGCAGCTGGGTGGATCAGCTGGCCATGTTTGCATCCATCGCCGGCATCTCCATTCCCGGATTCTGGCTGGGCCTGATGTTGATATACGCCTTCGCCGTCCGCCTGAAGTGGCTGCCCAGTTCCGGATACGGCACGCTGCAGCATCTGGTCCTCCCCGCGGTGGCCCTGGGGACCTCCAGCGCTGCCCTGCTCAGCCGGGTGATGCGGTCCAGCATGCTGGACGTGATCCGGCGGGATTACATCAGGACCGCCCGCGCCAAGGGGCTGGCGGAGCGGGTGGTGATATACAAGCATGCCCTGAAGAATGCCATGCTGCCGGTGGTGACCATCCTCGGTCTCAACCTGGGTTACATGCTGGCGGGGAGCGTGGTGCTGGAGAACGTCTTCGCCCGGCCGGGGATGGGCCGACTGCTGATAAACGGGATCCTCCAGCGCGATTATCCGGTGGTTCAGGGCATGCTCCTGATGCTGGCGTTGTCCGTGATGCTGGCCAATCTCCTGGCGGACATCACGTACGTGTTCCTGGACCCCAAGATCAGATTTGACTGAGGAGGAGCAGATGCAGGAGACCAACAGCTGGTACCGACGGACACTCCGATACCTCAAGAGGAGGCCCAGCGGCACCCTGGGGGCGGGGGTGGTGCTGGTCTTCATGGTGGTGGCCATCTTTGCCCCCTACCTGGCCCCCTACCACTATGCCGATCAGGACGTGGAGGCCATCCTGGCTCCTCCTTCACCCGGGCACCCGTTGGGCACCGACGAGCTGGGCCGCGATCTCTTGAGCCGGCTGATTTGGGGGTCCCGGGTATCCTTCAGCGTGGGCCTCATCGCGGTGGGGATCGGCATCAGCGTGGGACTGGTTCTGGGCACCCTGGGAGGGTACGTGGGCGGCCTGGTGGATCGGCTGGTGGTGGCCCTCATCGACATCGTGTGGTCCTTTCCCACCATTCTGCTGGCCATCGGTCTCACCGCCATATTGCGTCCGGGGTTGAGGAGCGCGATGGTGGCCTTGGGTCTGGTCACCTGGCCCCAGTACGCGCGGGTGGTGCGGGGACAGGTGCTGTCTTACAAACAGCGGGAGTTCGTGGAGGCGGCCCGCAGCATGGGGGCCAGCAACCGGCGTATCATCCTGCGGCACATCCTGCCCCAGGTGATGTCCCCCATCATCGTGCTGGCCACCCTGGGGATGGCCCAGGCCATCCTGGTGGAGGCAGCCCTCAGCTACCTGGGGCTGGGCGTCCAGCCGCCCATGCCCAGCTGGGGCAGCATGCTGGAGCGCGGGCGCAACTACATCTACGAGGCGCCCCTGCTGACCTTCGCCCCCGGGCTGTCCATCACCCTGGTGGTCCTGGGGTTCAACCTGATGGGCGATGCCCTTCGCGACGTCCTGGACCCCTATACCTCTCTCCGCTGAAGCCATCCTCCCTCAAGGCATAGTTTCACGGACGCCTGCAAAGGCTGAAGCTTGAACCCAAGCATCCCATGGCGAAGGGGAGACGGCTTCAGCCCGGTATGTTCGGCTTTCGGAAGCGCCAGCGAAATGATACCGGAGGACAGTCTGGCCAGTCTCAACCCCGGCCGCTTCCGGCGAAGCTGGCGGACAGTCTGCAGCAGATTCGGCAGGAGTTTCATGACGCCAGCGACCTGGTGGTCAAGCAATTCTGCATCGGGGGCATAGCTGCCCGCAAGGCGGCGGTGCTCTACCTGGAGGGCATGGCCGACGGTAAGGCGGTCAAGGAGGCGGTCATCGAGCCTCTCATGCTGTGGGCGCGGCCGCAGCTGGGTGGTGGGGCGCTGCGCGGGAACCTCCCGGAGCAGATCCGGCAGAGATTGAGCCCTGCCCAGAACATGATCAACCTCCACAGCATGCAGGAGGTCGCCGAACAGCTGCTGGAGGGCAACTCCGTCCTGCTGGTGGATGGATTCTCGGTGGCCCTGGGGACGGAAAACCGCGGGTTCCCCAAGCGCGCGGTGGAGGCCCCGGAAACCGAGGTGGTGGTGAGGGGGCCGCGCGAGGGATTCACCGAGGTGGTGCGGGACAGCGTGGCCCTGGTGCGGCGGCGCCTCAAGACCCCGGGCTTGGTGGTGGAACAGATGAGGGTGGGGCGCAGGTCGGTCACCGACGTGCGTCTGCTGTATCTGGCGGGGGTGGCACGGCCCGAGCTGGTAAGGGAAGTCAGACGAAGGGTGCAGGCCATCGACGTCGATATGGCGCCGGAAAGCGGCATCATCGAACAGCTGATATCCGACTATCTGCTGTGGCTGTTTCCCCTGATCCAGTCCACGGAGCGCCCGGACACGGTGGCCGCTTCTCTGGCCGAAGGCAGGGTGGCCCTGCTGGTGGACCACAGTCCCTTCGCGCTGATCATGCCCAACACTTTGTTTCAGTTCTTTTCCACCGCCGAGGACTACTACCAGCAATACCTGGTCTCGCTGATGTTGCGGCTGATTCGACTGGGGGCATTTGCCATCTCCACCTTCATCACCGCCATATACATCGCCTCTTCCAGTTTCCACCAGGAGCTGATACCCCTTCCCCTGCTGCTCAACATAGCGGCTAGTGAAGCGGGGGTGCCGTTCCCCCTTCCGATCACCGCCGTGGCCATTGAGCTGTTGCTGGAGGTGCTGCGGGAAGCAGGGATAAGGCTGCCCCGCCAGGTGGGCCAGGCGGTCAGCATCGTGGGGGCCATTGTCCTGGGTCAGGCGGCGGTACAGGCGGGATTTGCCTCGGCGGGGCTGGTGATCGTGGCCGCTTTGGGGACCATAGCGTCCTTTGCCATTCCCAATTTCGAGGCGGCGGTGGCGGTCAGGCTCTTGCGCTTTCCCTTCATCCTGTTGGCCTCGGTGCTGGGGTTTTACGGCTTGTTCCTGGGTGCTGTCATCTTGTTGTTTTACCTGTCGTCTCTGCAGTGCTTCGGGGTGCCTTTCTTGTCCTCCGGTAGGGCGTTGATGCTGTCCAGCTATGATCCGTGGACCAGAAGCCCGGTCAGGCCGTACGCCCCCCGGGAGCGCATCCGGCAGGCCACCCCGCCGCGCCGACGGCAGGGGAGCGACCGGTGAAGGGCAAGGAACTGAGCCCCAGCCAGATCACCGCCATGGTGGCCCTGCCGAGGATCACCATCATGATGATGTTCATGCCCAGCATTACCCGCGGCAATGCCCTTCACGACGGATGGCTGGCGGCCCTCATCTCGGTAGGCGCGGGGCTGATCCTGGCCGCCCTGGCCGCCGGGCTGGCGGCCCGTTTCCCTGACGATGGGTTCGGGCACTTCAGCAAGGTGGTGCTGGGACGACTGCTGGGGGCGGTGGCCGCGTTGCTGCTGGCCTCCTTCTACTACCTGCTGGTCATCATGTGGGTGCGGCAGCTTTCCATCCTGGTGGTCAGCGTGATTCTGGAACGTACCCCGGGGTGGGTGGTGGGGCTATCCATGCTGGTGGCGGGACTGTACGGGGCTTTCCTGGGGCCCGGTCCTTTGGGGAGGGCGGCGGTGGTGCTGATGCTGCTGGTGGGGCTTTCGGTGGTGGTCGGTCTGACGTCCCTTCACGGGTCGGGAGCCATGGACTTTTCTTACTTGAAGCCGGTGCTGGCGCGGGGATGGAGGCCGGTGATGGTGGCCGCCGTCAGTCCTACCTTCTGGTTCGCCACCACCGCCTCCACCAGCCTGGTGCTCACCCGGTTCTGCACCCGTCCCCAGGAGGTACCGCGAGCCGTACTGAAGGGGACCCTCATCAGCGGGCTGGTACTGGTGTTGTTGGTGGCTGCTGCTATTAGCACTTTTGGGCCTCGTAAGGCCGCCGAGCAGCTGTCTCCCGTGCACAGCATGGCCCGGACGGTGTTCCTCATGGGGATCATGGAGAGGGTGGACATCGTCCTCTTCACCATATGGATAGTGGCCATAGCCTTTGACCTGGCCCTGTTCCTCTTTGCCACCGCCACGGTGGTAGGCGATGCCCTGGGCGTCAGGTGGCGATCCGTGTTGGGGTTCTTGGGAGCGGGGATTGCCGCCGTAGCGTCCTTGCAGGTCTTGGACGTCTTCACCCTGGGCACATTGCTCTCCATCCCCGCCACCGCGATGGTCATGGCCACGGTTCACGTGGGTCTGGTGGGTATTGTGTTCTTGGTGGCGGCCATCCGGCGCCAGGGGGAACGGACGTGATGTCTCCTATCAGGTGGCGCGTTATACGCTGGATATTTTTGGTAGCAGGGCTGTTGAGTCTTACAGGCTGTTGGGACCGGCGCGAGACCCCGGAGCTGGCCATAGTGGGCTCCATCGGCCTGGATGCGGGCGACGAGGGTCGGGTACTGGTCTCCCTGGAAGTCATCCATGCCGATGCTCTGGCCCGCGGTCCGGGTCCTGTCTCTGTCCCCAGCAAAGTTGTGGCCTGGGTGTTCCGCGAGGAGGGGCGCACGGTACTGAACGCCATACGCAACGTGGAAACCAGGACCTCCCGGCGCATGTTTGTTGGCCAGGTTAACACCGTCATCTTTGGCCAGAACCTAGCCCGGCAGGGTATCAGGCGGTATCTGGATGTCTTCGAGAGGCAGTCTCAATTTCGCCGCAGCCTAATCCTCAACGTGTGTGACACCGGCGCCGGATTGCTGCAGCGGCCGCTGATTGAGGACATCCCGTCGAGAACCCTGAGCGGCCAGGCCAACACCGCGCTGTACGCGGGCAAGACGGTGGTGGTGACCCTGAATGAATTCTTGAGGACGCTGGCCGAGCCGGGCATCGAGCCCGTCACCTCCCACACTGCCGGGCGCCAGACCCGGGATGCCATGGTGAAGCGGCTGGGAGAGTCAGTTCGGCAGAAGAACCCCAGCGTCATGCGGCCGCAGCCCTTCACCGCCGATGAGATGCCGGAGGGGGAGCTGCCCCCCGACTCGCCGGTCCTGGATCCGCTCCGAGAAGCGGGCACGGGCGAGGAGATGGAGGGGATTACCGTGGTTCCGGGCATCGCGGTGTTCCGCGGCGACCGGCTGGTGGGGTTCCTGGACGGAGCGGAAGCCCGCGGATACCTGTGGGCGGCGGGCAGGATCAGGGGAGCTATACTGGAGATCCCCAGCCCCCTGCCGGGCATCGAGGTGCTGGCGCTGGAAGTCATCAGGGTACAGTCTTCCATCGAGCCACAAATCTCCGGCCAGAAGATCCGGATCAAAGTGACCATTGGAGCGCTGCTGGAGATCTCGGAGGTGCCCGTAGGATTTGTCATGTCGCAGGATACAGTCGGGCGCATAGAGGAGGCTGCCAATGAGTTCATTCGGCGGGAGGTATATCGGACCTTGCGGCGGGTCCAACGAGAATACAAATCGGACATTTACGGCTTCGGTCAGGCAGTGTACCGAAAGGATCCGCGGCTCTGGCGGCGACTGGAGGATGACTGGAACCGACACATCTTTCCCCACCTGGAGGTTCAGGTCCAGGTGAGGAGTAACATCCGTTCTTCAGCACTCCTCCTGCGGGATCCCCGGTGAGCGCCCTCAGCGGAACGAGAAGGCCGCCTTCACCACTCCACTGGTGGCCTTGTGGGTGGCGGCGTCCAGGGCCCGGGGATAATCTTCCAGGGCAAAGGTATGAGTGAGCAGCGGGGCGGGATCGACTTTCCCCTCCGCCATGAGCTGTAACGCCAGGTGGAAGGCGGGCACCCGCCTGCCCTGCCACGGCTCAAGGCCGTACCAGAACACCCCCCGGAGCTGCAGTTCGTTGCGCCAGATGAAGCTCCAGTCAAGACCCCTAGGGAAGGTGGCCAACCCCAGCAGCACCACCTGGCCGCCCCGGCCCGCGCATCGCAGGGCGGTATCAAGGCCGCTGGAGCTGCCCGAACACTCGTACACCACCTCTGCACCCCCGGACAGCACGGGCGGGCCGATCATGGTCTCCAGGGTGCGGGCTCCCAGCGCTCGTGCTACCTTCTGGAGACTTCCACGCCCACTGCGTATCACCTGGTCGGCTCCGAAACGCCGGGCCAGGCTGGCCTGGTGCTGGTGGCGGGCCAGGACCAGTATGGGACCGGAATGACCCTGGGCTCGCAAGACCGCCACCACCAACAGCCCGATGACTCCCGCCCCCACCACCAGGCAGGTCTGGCCGGGTCGAGGGGGATGGCGCAGAACCGCCCGCAGAGCACAGGCCAGGGGTTCAGTGAGCAGGGCCTGCTCGTCGGTGACCCCCTCAGGCACCGGATACAGCTGGCTGCGGTGGGCGACGAAGAATTCTCCCCAGGAACCACCGGTATCGCGACAGCTGCCGATGCTCATCCCGGCAGCCAGGCGGCCGGCGGTGAAGTTCTCGCACAGACCCGGATCTCCCGCCTGACACCGGGGACAAAGAGGCTGGATGCCCCGGGGTACACACGACAGCAGGGGATTCACCACCACCCGCTGTCCCAGCTGGACGTCGGCTACCTCCCCGCCCACCTCCACCACCGTGCCCACGTTCTCGTGCCCGATGACGAAAGGAAAGGACGCGTAAGGGGACATGGAGGGGCTCTGTTCCAGGGTCACCAGGTGCAGGTCGCTTCCACATATCCCACCGTAGATGGTCTTGACCCGCACCCAGTCGGGCCCGGGAAGGGTGGGCTCCGGCACTTCCCCGTACCGCAGGCACGACCACCGGGTCCAGTAAACCTGGGGGCTGATCCCACCCAGCCCCCTGGTCAGGAGGTATCTCGGGACACTCTTTATGAACTGCAACGCTTTCAGGATGGACGCCCTCCGCCCGATAATTCGTGCTTGAGGTTGAGGCTTCCTTCCTCCGGTCCGGCGTGGTGACTACAGAAAGTGGCGCGGGGTCTAGCCGCTCCGCCTGGCGGGTACCCTCAGTGGTGTGCTGAACAGTCCCCGGAGAGGCCGCGCCCTGGTGGAGAACGAAGGGGTCACCTCCTGTCCGAGCATGCACCGTTGCTGACGCTTCCAAATCATGGCACCCGGCGACTTACTTGTTACCGACCCATGGGCCCAAGCTGGTCACCTGTCGGGTCATCCTCCCAGGTACGCCTTCTTCACCTCCGGGTTGTCCAACAGTTCCGCCGAGCTGCCGGTGAGCACTAATCTTCCGTTTTCCAGCACGTATCCCCGGTGGGCGAACTTGAGGGCCATGCGGGCGTTCTGTTCAACGAGAAGGATGGTGGTCCCTTCCTCTCGGTTGAGCTCTCCCAGCGCTTCGAATACGCTCATCATCAGCAAAGGGGCCAGGCCCATGGATGGCTCATCCAAGAGCATCATCCTGCGCGCACTCATGAACGCCCGGCCCACCGCCAGCATCTGCTGCTCCCCGCCACTCAGGGTCCCCGCCTTCTGGTTGATGCGTTCCTTCAGGCGGGGGAAGATGGAGAACACTCGCTCCAGGTCGCGCTCGATCTGGCGGCGGTCCTTGCGAGCGAAGGTGGCCAGCTTCAGATTCTCCAGCACCGTGAGATTGCCGAACAGGCGCCGCCCCTCGGGCACGTGGGAGATCCCCAGCTGGCTCACCACTTTCTCCGGCGGGTAGCGCAGCAGATCCTCGCCCCGGAAGGTGATCCTGCTTCCCGGTTCCGCCGGTACCAGGCGGGAAATGGCCCGGAGGGTGGTGCTCTTGCCCGCTCCATTGGCGCCGACGATGCACACGATTTCTCCTTCTTCCACGTGGAAGCTGATCCCGTGCAGGGCGGCGATACCGTCGTAAGACACGCGGAGATTCTCCACCTTGAGCATCAGGTCACCACTTCCTTGCCCAGGTATGCTTCGATCACCACCGGGTCATTCCGGATCTCGTCCGGGGTGCCCTCGGCGATGACCTCACCGAAGTTGAGCGTCTGGATGGTCTCGCAGAGATCCATGACCACCCGCATGCGGTGCTCGATGAGGAAAATGGCCATGCCCAGCATGCTGTGGATGCGGCGGATGGTGTCCACCATTTCAATCATCTCTTCCGGGGTCATCCCGGCGGCGGGCTCGTCGAGCAACAACAGCTTGGGCTCGGTGGCCAGGGCGCGGGCGATCTCTACCCGGCGCTGGGCTCCGTACGGAAGTTCGGTGATCACCTTGTTGGCGAACCGTTCTACCCCCATCATCCGCAACAGCTCGTAGGATCTTTCTTCGAACTCCGCCTCTTGCCGGCGGCGTCGTGGGGTGCCCAAGAAGGCTCCCACCAGGCCGTAGTCGATGCGGGCATAGTGGGCTACCTTGACGTGCTCCAGCACCGTCATGTGCCTCCACAGTAACATATTCTGAAAGGTGCGGGCTATGCCCCGGGCGGCGATGCGGTGCGGCGGCAACCCCACGATGTCCTCTCCCTCGAAGACGATGCGTCCCCTGGTGGGCCGGTATATCCCGGTGATGAGGTTGAAGATGGTGGTCTTGCCCGCTCCATTGGGGCCGATCAACCCGCGGATTTCCCCCCTTTGGATCTGCAAGTTGTAGTTGTGGACTGCCCGCAGGCCGCCGAAATAATGGGTCATGCCTTCAACCTCCAGCAGTGCCATCCTGCACCCCTCCCTCCCACCGTCCTCGCGGCCCCAGCAGTTTCAGCGCATCGAACTCCCGGAAGGCGATGAGCCCCGTGGGCCGCCGGGTCATCACCAGGACCAGCAACATGGGGATGATGACCCACTTCCACACTTCCAGCGGGCGCAACATCTCGCTGAACAGGGTGAGGCCCAGGCCGCCAGCAATGGAGCCGATGACCGAGTTCAGCCCCCCGAAGTAGACCATGGCCAGCACTTCGGCCAGCTTCTGCGCTCCGAAGGTGGCCGGGTTGATGTAGCCCACCACGTGGGCGAACAAGCCCCCCGCCACTCCCGCCCAAAAAGCGGCGGAGAGGAATGCCACCGTCTTGGTGCGCCGGGTGTTGATGGTCATGGCCTCGGCTGCCGTTTCCCCATCCCGCACCGCATTGAGGGCCTTGCCGAAGGTGGAGCGGACGAAGTTGTTGATCACCGCTACGCACACCACCGCCCACACGAACACCGTGGGCAGCCCCGCCCAGTTGGGCTGGTTCATGAAGCCCCTCGGCCCTCCCACGATCTCCAGGTTCTCGAAGAGACTCTTCACCACGAAGGTGAAGGCCAGGGTGATCACTCCCAGGTAGTCACCGCGGGCCCGGAAGGAGGGGATGGCAACGGCTAAGGCACCAAGAGAGGCCACCAACCCCCCGGCCACCAGGGCCAGCGGGAACAGGAAGGGTCCCAGGGTCGGAGGCAGTAGCGGCGGACCGAAGACATCGTCTTCCACGAACAGCAGCACGGTGAGGACCGAAGCCGCGTACGCGCCCAGGGCCATGAAGCCGGGGTGCGAGCAGGAAAATTCACCCATGTAACCATTGATCACGTTCAGGCTGAGGGTGAGCATCACCGCGATGAGGGCCAGCTGGGCCACCAGGTAGCGATAGTCACTGAGAGCGCACCAGAAATGCATGCAGCCATACAGCAGTACCAGGTGCACCGCCAGGCTGAGAGCGGGGCTTTGGAGCAGTCTGGCGGCCAAGGCGTTGGTTAACCCCCGGGTGGCCACCGCCACCAGGGCAGCTGGTAGCATATACACCAGCACCAGGTACACCAGCATGCCGGGGATGTGCTGGGGTGCCTTGAGCATCAGCTCAAACCCGAACAGGACCGGGATACGGCGGAGCCCCAGTGTCAGGGCCAGCGATGATCCAACTGAGTGTTCCAACATTACCGCGGCCAGCGCCCCCAGCAACCAGCCGAGAAAGGGAACCTCCCGCCAGGGACTGAGGACAGCTCTGATGGTGCTATTCCGGTGGCGGTCCGATGCCGGTGGCTGCTTCTGGGTGGCGGTTGTCATCAACCATCACCTCTCCTTCTCGGCTTACAACCTCAGCCGGGCGCTGTACGGTTCTCCGAACAGCCCGTACGGCCTGAAGGTCAGGATGAGCAGGATGGCGGAATAGGCTATGAGGTCGCGCAGGGTGGAGGGGAAGACCACCGCCACGAATATTTCGATGAACCCCAGCATGAACCCCGCCAGGGCCGCACCCAGCACCGATCCCCGTCCCCCCAGGATGGCCGCCACGAAGGCCTTCCATCCCAGCAGGGCCCCCATGTACGGCTCCAGCACCGGGTAAGCCTGCCCGAAGAAGATCCCCGCCACTGCTGCCAGCGCCGATCCCAGGGCGAAGGTGAGGGCGGCCATGGTATTGATGGGCACTCCCATGAGGGGAACCACGAAGATGTCCACCGCCATGGCCCGCATGGCCATACCCCACTTGGTCCGCCGTACGAACTGATCCAGGGCCAGCATGAGCAGGAGGGAAATCACCACGATCATGATCTTGGTGTTGGTGATGCTCACCCCGGCCACCTGGTAGGTGGCGGTCTCGATGAGGGCGGGGAAGCTCCGCCTCTTCGCCCCCAGCAGGGCCAGGTTGAGGGTCTGAAAGGTGATGCCGATCATCAGGCCGGTCAGCGCTGCCGATGCGCGCGGAGCCTTGCGCAACGGCCGGTATCCCACTCTTTCCACCAGCATACCCACCACGGCGGTGAGGGCCATGCCCAAGATGATGGTGAGGACCAGGACCAGCCAGTTGGGCAGGGTTACCGCCCCCGCGGTACCCAGCAGGAGCAACCCGGTGGACACGAACAATCCGATGTAGGCGCCGACCATGAAGATGTCCCCGTGGGCGAAGTTGAATAGCATGAGCACGCTGTACACCATGGAGTACCCCAGGGCGATGAGGGCGTAAAAACTACCCCATTGAAGGGCGTTGACCACGTGTTGCAATAGGTAGGTCATTGCTCAGTGACCCCCCTCGGTATACCATAGCCGCTGGCGCCGCCATGGGGTGCCAGCGTCAGTCCGCGCGCAAGCTGGTCGGCAGGGCCTTCATGTTAGGGGCCCTGCCGACCAGGGCCGGTATGTGCTGCCGGCCACCAGCGCGGGCTTTATTCAGGACTGACGAACTTGTAGAACTCGAACTCTCCGGCTTCGTTGATCCGCACGATCACCGCCGCCTTGATGGGGTCGCCTTCTTCCGTGAAGGTCATCCGCCCGGTGATCCCTTGGAAGTCCTTGATGGCGGCCATGGCGTCCCGCACCGCCTTGCGGTCGGTGGCCAGGTCCCCGGTGATCTCCCCGACCGCCTTGATGGCGGCCTCCACGATGCGGACGCTATCCCAGGTCAGGGCGGCCACATCGTCGGGAACCTCCCCATATTTTTCCTTGTAGCGGTCGATGAACTCCTTGGTCGCTCCCTTGGCGCCGGCTGCCGCGTAGTGGGTGCTGAAGAAACAGCCGTGGCAGAGCGGGCCCGCCAGCTTCACCAGCTCAGCTGAACCCCAGCTGTCGCTCCCCACCACCGGCTTGTCGAATCCCAGTTCCTGCGCCTGCTTGAGGATGAGGGGAACTTCGTCGTAGTATTGGGGGAGGAAGAGGAACTCTGCCCCCGAGGCGATGATCTTGGTCAGCTGGGCACTGAAGTCCCGGTCTTTGGTGACGAAGCTCTCGAAGGCCACCACCGAGCCCGGACCGTGGATCTCTTCCCACGCCTGCTTGAAGAATTCCGCCAATCCCTTGGGATAGTCGCTGGCCACATCATACAGCACCGCAGCCTTGGTGAACCCGAACTCCTCGGTCACGAAGCGTGCCACCACCGGACCCTGGAAGTCATCCAGGAAGCAAGCCCGGAACACCCAGGGACGATCCTTGGTGGTGCGAGGATTGGTGGACCAGGGACTGATCATGGGGCACTCCAGGTTATTGCACACTTCGCCCGCGGGAATGGCCACCTTGGATGCGTTGGGTCCCACGATGGCGAGCACCTCATCCTGGGTGATCAACTTGGTGGCTGCCGCCGCCGCCGACTCCGGTTTTGACTCGTTGTCCTCGATGACCAACTCCACCTCGTACTTCTTTCCTCCGACCTCCAGTCCGCCCGCCGCCTCGATGTCCTCCAGCCACATCTCGGCCGCGCGCTTGCAGCTTTCTCCAACCTTGGGTATGTCGCCGGTTAGCTCCACGTTGAGTCCGATCTTGATGATGGGAAGGGCTTCTTCTGTGGGCGCGCAACCCGAAAGGCCCAGCGCGACCGCCAGGCTGAGGACGAGGAGGGGAACCAGCACCCTATACATCCGCATGTCCTATCCCTCCCGTCGAAAGTGTGGGTTGATCTGGTGACGGGCAGGGCCCTGGGGGACCTCCTGACCTGCCGTCATCACCAGTGAACCCCGAGCGCAGCGCTCTCTCCCACTGACCCCCATCGCTGCCAGCCCCGGTTTACCCGAGGGGCGGGACCGGCACGCCTTCTCTGCTGGCAGGGAAGCTGCAAGGGCGATATCCTGGATTGACCCTTGGTGAGGAGCCGACAAATGGGCATTTGCCGCCGGTTGCGGGTAGTGTCGGAGCTACGTTCTACAGATACTGCGCCCTGGCCACGCTAGCTGCCTGGCTATTCTGGCCTTTGGAAACTTCGGCGCGTGATCGAAAACTCCTTCAAGATCATGCTGCCACATGATTGGTACTGGTACCCAGACGGGAGGTTGCAAAGACCGCAGGGCTGCCCTGGTAACCGACCACCGGCTCCTCTGGCGTGTTCTTTGCGGGGAACGATCAGGCCAGCTGCGCTGATGCGGCCAGAGCATGGCGCCTGGCCACCAGCGCTTCCACCACGATGGCCAGGACCGTGCCCAGCGCGCCGATCAGACCACCTAGCTCCGGATAACATCCCGCCAGCCCGAGGTAGGCGCAGGCCCCGGTCAGGGCGTAAGCCAGCTTGGCGGCGGTGATGGGTTTGGTCCGGCGGGCCAGCAGTAAGAGTCCGTAGTAGTACTCGGTCACGGTGGTGACCAGAGGCAGCGGGACAAGCCACCGAAGCAGCACCGTTGCCTGCCTGACCACGTCCGCAGGAGCGCCAATGAGGTCTTCGAGGACGAAGAGACCTGCCGGGGTGAAGGCCAACAGCCCCAGGGCCAGGGTGCCCAGGAGGCCTACCGCCAGGCAGAAGGTGCGCGTCAGGGCGGGGTGACGGGCTTCCCGTCCGTAGACCACCACCACCTGGTGGATGTTGAAGCTGATGGCGGAGAATATGAAGGCCAGGTTCATCGCCACCTGGTAGGCGGCCAGGGCCAGCACGGGGTCAGTGGTACGGCCCAAACCGGCAGCCAGAGCGGGCTTGCTGGCCGTCTGCACCAGGGACGCAGCAGCTACCGGGGCGAAAAAGCGCACCACGTACCAGGCTGGCAGGGGCTCCCGATGCCGGACGCCCCTCGCGGCCGGCCCCGATTCCGAGGCGGATGACCAGAAGTGCCTCCCCACCGCAGCCACCACCAGGGCCGACAAACCGGCCTCTATGCCGATTCCGGCCATGAGCACGGCGGCACCCACCGATGCTCCTTCTAAGAGGCGGGGTAGCACGGCCGCCAGAGCCATCATGGCGGTGACCCGCACCAGCATGTTGGCGGTGAGCCAGTAGGTTTTCTTGCTCAGGACCAGCAGGCCCTGGGAGATTCCTCTGAGGGTGACGAACGTGGGCCAGAGCATGAAGATGCGGAAACAGGTGATGGCCTGGATGAGCGCGTCTCCCTCCAGCCCCACCAGTTCGCCGAATAGCCAGGCGGCCAGGGGCGAGTATCCCACTGCTCCCATCAGGAACAGGATGCCGGCCAGGATGCAGGCCGCCACCCGGGCGGTGGTCCAGAAGGACTGAGGTCCCTCGGTCAGTGACACCACCATGCGCTGGATCCCGAAGGTGGGGGACTCAAACAGCTGCCCAATGCTGAGGGCGGCGGAATAAGCGGCCATGGCCACGGCCGGGTGGTACGCCCGGGCCAGGGCCCCGGAAACGATGGAGTGCGAGCTCATCATCAGGATGGATGTGGCAGCCAGAGGAAGGTAAAATCTGGATATCGCCAGGATCTCCCGCCAGTCCAGATTCCATCCCTGCCGCCGGTGCCTGCACAGCTGGGTGGCCTGCCTCTCCGGCAAGATTCATCCCTCCAGGTTTCCCTACTACAGCCATCATCATCCTCCATGAAGCCGGGGAAGTCAATACCCCCAGCTGTGCCCAGGGCCACGCCTATCCCCTATTCCGTCCCATCAACGGAGGGACTTGACGGACCCCGTGTTGGCGTGCAGCTCTCTGTCGGTGTTCATGGAGTGTGCAAACACCGATTACTAATGGTGAAGAGTACGCCGATAGAAAGCTCGCGCGGGCCAGCGCAGGATGTATGGGCATGATCGGTGCGCCGGCACGGCTTGCAAGCGGCGCGGAAAGGTGGTTCTTACGGGTGGGTATGACGTGGGGCGGACGAAGGGGCACTATCACGGGTCTGTCGCGCTGGCGGTTGCTTGGCGCCTATTGGACGGTGCGCGCCGACCCCCTGGTCCTGAGGAGCGTGGTACCCCATTGCCTGCGGGTGGCGCATCTGACCGTGGCCTTCGCGCGGATGGCCGGGGTATCCCAGGAGGAGCTGGAAGAGGCTGCCCTCATGCACGATGTGGGCAAGGTGATCCTCAGTCCGCGCATCATCTGCGCTTCTTCCGCCCTCAGTCCCGTAGAATGGCATCTGCTTCAAGCACATCCCTGGATGGCTGCTTTGGTCCTTGGGGAGTGTTTCGGTTTGAGACGTGCCGCCCGCTATGCCCTTGATCACCACGAAAACTGGGATGGATCAGGTTATCCCCGCGGCTTGCGAGGTACGGCCATAAGTCTCGGCGGTCGGCTGATCCGCATAGTCGACTCCTTTGATGCCATGACCCATCATCGTCCCTACGTAACCCGCAAGTCGGTTTCCCAGGCGTTGCATGAGATAGAGAAAGGTGCGGGTGTGCTGTATGATTCTCAGCTTGCTGCCGGCTTTTGCAAGGCTGTGCAGTCTGGCTGCATCTCCCTCCATGAGGCCGACGGGCGGTATCCGGACATGGTGATCCCTGAACTTGCGCGCGGGACGGCGTCTTTCTTGTCCGTTGAGGAAAAGCTACCGACGTCCCGGTACTGACTACGCATACGGGGGGCTGCCCGTTCTCGGCGCCGGTGAGCAGCACCGGCGCCTTTTGGTTGTGCGCCCGCCACGGGTGAGTGCTAGGGGGTGAAGGTCTCCTGCGGGCAGTGACCACGTAGAGAACCACTAGCCAAAGGCAAGGTGTCACCGGGTAAGCCACGACATCCTGATGAGTCGTGTGGCTCGTAAGGTCTTCGGCGGGCGGGTATTACTACTCATACGGTGGTACCTGGAGGCCGGGGTTATGGTGGAAGGCGTGGATTTACCCAGGGATGAAGGAACGGTCGGGGCCACCACTTCGCGCGCTATGCGGCTCTGGAAACGGCTGAAATTGCGGGTGAACCTGAGGGAAGAGCGGGGTGGGGCGAGCGACCCAGTCCAGTTTCCCGGGATTCAGCTTTTATCAGTCCCCGGGGCTTCCGATCCGGCAGTTCCTGGGGGAGCTTAGGCAGTGGCTCCGGCACCGGTTACGCGCCTGTGTCTGGGTGCAGTGCAAGCGCGTGCGCAGGCGCTTTCGCCCCTGGGTGTTCCGGAGTGGCGGGTTCGGCTCATTGCCTTCACCCGGCGCGGCCCGTGGTTTATGGCCGGTGGGCCCCTGAACGGGGTCCTTACGCTCGATTACTGGCGCCAGCGCGGTCTTGTTGACCTGCCCGCGCGGTACGCGGGCGGGTTAAAATGAAAGTGAATATACTGGAGAGGCGGACAACGGGAGAGGGGGTGCCAGAGCTGAGCCTCCCGGAGTGGAGGAAACGGCTTCGAGTGCTTTCAGAACGCGATTTATGGTTCCTGGTTACCACGTGTGCCGATCGCCGGACGGACCATGATCGCATCGTGGAGTTGGTGAGGGACAAGCCCGATCTTTTGGCCATCATGCTGGAGGATGAAAAGCTTTACCGTCGGCTGGCGCAGGAAGAGGAGGCCATCGTGAAGATCTCTCCGTATCTGCTCTTTGCCATCCTCCTGCGGCACGCGCGACGCCAGCTGGCCCACGAGCCTTTCGTCATGGAACGGAGCGGCCGGGAGAAGGTACCCCTGTTCGTGACCCACCGACTGCGCCAGCTGCTGGAGGATGAGGCCACCATGGACTACCTGGTGGAGATGCTGGCGAGCTTTGTCAAGACCGAGAGCGGCATGGTCCACTTCCGGCGGCGAGGCGTCTGGTACCGCTACCGGTTCAGCGACCTGGACCTGGACTCTCTGGCTACCCTGGCGGCATGGGTGGAAGAGGAGTTCCGGTTTCCCCTGTACAAGCGATCGGCGGACGTGGCGCTGTTCATACCAGGTGTCTTTCCTGAACATGCACCGTCCCGCGAGGGAACGGTCAGCCGTCGACAGGCTCGGTATCTGGAAGACTATGAAGAAGCGGGGCGGTATTTTTACGCGCTGGCGGCACGTCACCCCGTTGCCCTGTCCACTGGCTACGCCGAGGTGATGGAGGTGATCGGAGAGCAGTTCGCAGATGTCCGTCGGCTGCTGAACTTCATCACCGATCGGTATCTGGGGGCGCGGCGGTTCAGATGGTTCCCCGCCCCGGGCTGAGCCGGGTATGACAAGCCGTGAACTACGGGGAGGGATCTGCAGGATCCCTCCCTTCTTTTCCATTCGGGTACTGTATGTCGCTGATGGTGTTGGCTCATGGGGTGGCTGGACGGGCCGAAGGTGTACTGGCCTCAGGCCGTCAGCAGGAAATGTCTCACTGCTCATGCCCCCAACGGGTGATGGCGGGGTCGCTGTAGGATGGTGAATCGCCGGATATGGGGGTGGCTGTCGCTCTGGGTGAGCGATGGCCAAAGCCGCTGCCTCCGAGGTTGATTTCCGGATCTTAGCACTGAATTATTTCGCTCGTTTGGCCGATATGACTTGATGAAAGGAGGAGGTGAGGAATCCCTTGCCAGGGAGCGATGCTGGTCGAGGAGAAGGGGAAGAGATCCAGCTGGTGGTCTTCGAGATCGCGGGCTCTGACTACGGAGTGCGGATCCTGGACGTGCGGGAGATCATCCGGGTACCCCAGATTACCTCGGTGCCCGGTGCCGGCGAGGCGGTGGAGGGCATTATCAATCTGCGGGGCCAGGTGATCCCGGTAATCGACTTGCGGAAGAAGCTGGGTGCACAGGCCAGAGAACTGGGCAGGGAGGCCCGCATCGTGGTGACTTCCACGGAGGGGCGAGTGGTGGGGGTGATCGTGGACGCGGTCAAGGAAGTGGTGAGGATTGCAGCCAGTGCCATCGAGCCTCCCCCGCAGGAGGTGGTGGCAGAAAGCAGCCTGGGCGGGCAGGCCATCGAGGGTATCGGTAGGGTGGGAGAACGGCTTTTGATCCTGCTGAGTCTGTCGGAGTTACTTCAAGTGGATGATGGAATTGCCGTGGCTACGGCATGAAGGGGGGACGCTTGGATGCCGAGGAAGAAAAACAAGGTGCGCGAGGGTACCCGGGAGGAGACATCAGTCAACGGGGAAGGGGCGTGGGAACTCGCCGCGGGGCTGGAGCGGGAGATACGGTTATTGGAGAGCGAGTGTGCTGCGGCCCTGGATGCGGTGGACGCTAGCACGGATGTCCTCAGATCGCTGGTGGAGGGCTCAGAAGAGGCAAAGCGAGATATCGATGCAGCTGTGGAGCAGCTACGCTCCATGCGGTCTGCAGCGGAAGGGTCAACAACTGCGTCCGCCAATTTGCAGACCCTGTTTGGACAGCTGCAGGGCACACACGAGCAGTTGACGGCGGGTGCCAATGCGGTCTCGATGACCGTCGAGACGCTGGACAGGACCGCTGGTGAAGTGTGCGATATTAGCGGAAAGCTGGACGAGGGACTCAGATCATCTACTCACGACCTCAGTGAAATCGGCGACGGCGTTGAGGAAGTTTCCTCTTCCATCGAGCAGATGGCGGCATCCACGCGGGGTGCGGCGGAGAATGCGGGGAATCTCACCGCGGCGGCGGAGGAGATCTCGTCCTCGATCGAGGAGATGTCCGCCTCCATCAAAGGCGTTGCTGAAAACGCTAAGCAGATGCAGGCCGCAGCGGGTGACGCCGCGACTTCGGCAGAAGCTGCCGCCGGTGCTTTTGTGGAGCTGGTGGAGCTGGCCGGACAAGTCTCTCGTACCAGCGAGCAGACTGCCAGCGTAACCGCGAGCGGCGCCGAGGCCATCGTGCAAGCTGCGGAAGTGGTCCAGGAGCTGGCCAAGATCATCGTCCAGGGTGCAGAAACCATCAAGGCGCTGGAGGCTTCCAGCCAGAAGATCGGTGATATCGTGGACGTCATCGCGGAGATTGCCGACCAGACGAACCTGTTAGCCTTGAACGCAGCCATCGAAGCTGCGCGCGCCGGCGAGTACGGGCGGGGATTTGCCGTGGTGGCCGATGAGGTGCGGAAGCTGGCCGAAAGGTCGGCACAGGCCACCAAGGAGATAGCCGGTCTGATCCGCGGCATTCAGGGCCAGACCCAGGAGGCAGTTCGCAACATGGAACGGGGCTCCGACAAGGCACAAGAAGGTTCCAAGGCCGGGGACCGGGCGGCCCGAGCCATTGAGGAAATCAGGGGCAGCATTGCCAGCACCGTTGAGCTAGTGAGCAAGATGGCATCAGCGGCGCAGGCCCAGCTTCCAGTGACCGAACAGCTCAAGAAGTCCATCGACATCGTCAAGCGCGAGGCTGACCAAGTGGCGCAGGCCATGGATGAGCAAGCCAAGGCGGCGGAGCAGATCGTGCAAGGGGCGGCCCAGGTGACCAACCAGGCGGCTCAGGTAGGCAAAGCCACGGACGAGCTAGCTGCGGGGGCGCAGCAGATAGTGGCGGCGGTAGGCAACATGCGCAAGCGGACGGAGCAGGTAGCGAGAGCGATGAGCGAGCAAGCGAAGGCCGCGGATCAGATCGTGCAGGCGGTAGCCAGTGTGAAGCAGCAGAGCGGGCTGGTGGCTGAGGAAGCGGTGAAGTTGGCTCGCGGGAGCGAGGACGTGGTAGTGGAGACGGACAAAGCCTCCAAGCTGGCGGGTCAAGTAGCGACGGCCATGGATGAGCAAGCCAAGGCGGCGGAGCAGATCGTGCAAGGGGCGGCCCAGGTGACCAACCAGGCGGCTCAGGTAGGCAAAGCCACGGACGAGCTAGCTGCGGGGGCGCAGCAGATAGTGGCGGCGGTAGGTAACATGCGCAAGCGGACGGAGCAGGTAGCGAGAGCGATGAACGAACAGAGGAACCTGGCGGAGCGGTTGATCAGTGCGGCAGGGGTTCTGCGGGAACGTTGTGCGCAGATGGCTCAGCAAGAGGTACCGCGCCTGGTATCTGCGGCGGCTGAGGGCGTGCGCCATCTTGATGAGGGCAGACGCGCGGCCGAACTGATCCAGGACGGGTTGCGGCAGCAACGCGGCGATGTCCAGACGGTGGAAGACCTGGTTGGGACGGTGCGCCGAAAGGTCGTGTGGTTGGGCGAGCAAGCTGAGGCTGCTCGAGCCAAGGGCTCCAAGGCGGCGGATGCCCTCGGTCGCTTGTCGGCGGTGGGCGACCGACTTGGCCAAAGGGCGCGGATAGCATCTGAGGCGGCGGCGGGCAGCGCCGAGTAAGATGGCGAACGTGGTGTTGTCGACCACTGGGGGTGCTACGGTGGTTGGCTGCCATTCCCCCGAAGCGGTGCTGGGAGGGGGCGCACACCCTCCCAGCACCATCACTGATGATAGGATCACCGCCCTGGCCGAATGGCTGGGCATGCGGCGCATTCCTGGGGCTGCTCACCTGCGGTTGGACGAACTCATTGCACAGGGCGTAAAAGAGGAGGACCAGCTCATCTCCGCCCTGACTATTAAAGAGACGCGGTTCTTTCGTCAGCCCCAGCAGTTCGAGGCCCTTGCGGAGTACCTTCGCGAGTTCATCCGGCAGGGGGGACGGGTGTGCAAGATCTGGAGCGCTGGGTGTTCCACTGGACAGGAAGTTTACTCGATTGCCATGGTTGCCCGGTCCGTGGCCCGGGAAGGCCAGGTGGAGGTCTTGGGGTCGGACGTGGACGAGTACGCCCTGGAGGTCGCCAAGAGGGGGCAGTATCCTTCGTCGGAGCTTAAGCACATTCCCGAGGAGTTTCGGGGCTTCGTAGAGGTGTACGGGGATTATTTTGCCGTGTCCGATGACGTACGATCCCTCGTTCAATTCACCAGGCTGAACCTGGCCAGGGATCCGTTCCCTCCCTGCCACATCGTGTTTTGTCGAAACGTGCTCATCTACATGCGATCGGATGTTGCCCGGAGGATAGTCGAGGGCGTGGCTCACTCACTGTCCCCGGGGGGCGTATTGTTCCTGGGCGAGGGGGAGACTTTGACCACCCTCGATCCTCGCGGATACTTCCATAGCATCACCGTTGGAGCCTTGAGGTACGTGCGCCGGGACAGTGGGTGATGGCCGGTGGGGGGTGGGTGATCGGGCAGCTGTCCAGCGGCCACGGCGCACGGCTCTGCCTCGTTGCGAGAGTACCCGCGGCTTCAGATTGTCTGGTGGCAGCCGTGCTGTTGACCGCGGCCGTCGGATGCCAGGGAGATGGTCGATCTTGGCGCTGCTAACGGTGCCGGCTGTGGTGGCCGGGACGCGGGGAAGGGTTAAGCAGGTTGGGTCTGTCGGAAGCAGTCGCGAAGCAGGGGCGACGGGTATTCCAGGAGCCCGCCCAGTGCGTCATCAGGATAGCAGATCCCCCCAGGGTCCCTCCCGCGCTACTGCCGGGGCCGGAGGACGGTCAGGGCCCAAGGGCTGACCGATACTGCGGCAGGAAGCTCCGGAGTAGCGGCCCTATTGGGGGGATGGGCAAGTTGAAGCTCCCAGACGGGGCAGCGGGCTACGACGGGAGTATGCCACAGCAGCCGGGCTGCGTGGTGGCATGGAGAGGAGTGATGCATCGTATGCAGGAGTGCAACGCACAAGGACTGCGAATTTGCTGCAGCAGGATCGTCGAGTACCTGAGCCAGGAGAGCAGTCGGTGGTTTGGCAGCTCAGGCGTTTTCCACCCCCTGGTCTGCGTGACCCGGCAGGAAGCCCTCAGGTGGAAGCGGCACCCTGAGAGCGAAATGGGGGACGGCCTGGCACCGAGCGGGAGGCCAGGGCAGAGGGTGGGCTTGGGGGTCGTGGCAACGCCGTGAAGGGACCCGTCTCCCAGCAGTTGTCGGTAGGTAACCGGCTGCGGTGCCTGTTGCAAGCTTTGCAAGCCGAGTTCGGATGGTCTCAGGAGAGCCTGAACCCTGCCGTGGTTGACAAGAAACTGGCTCGCTGGGCAGCTTCAAGAGGAATCGACCTGCAGGAACTGGTAGCGGCGGCCCTGGGACACGATAGTGTACGTCCCACGCTGTGGGAGTTAGCTGGTGCCCTGAGTGTGAACGAGACCTACTTCTTCCGGGGTCGCCACCAGCTGGAATGGGTGGTGCGGGAGGCGGTACCCGAGCGCCTCAGGTCTCGCAACCGGGCAGTTTTGTGGAGCGCAGGGTGTTCCAGTGGCGAGGAGGTGTACTCGTTGCTTTTCCTGGCGGCTGAAGAGGGGACGGGCTCAGGCGAGGAGGTCTTTGAGAAGATGGTGGTGTTCGGGACGGACGTCGACGAATGCGCTCTGGAGCGCGCGCAGCAGGGCGTCTATTCCGAGCGTTCCTTCACCTTCCGCGCCACCGACCGCGCGGTGTTGAAGCGGTTCTTTGAGCCCTTGGGTGGTGGCCTGCACCGCGTCAAGGAGGAGTACAGGGGCAGAGCATTTTTCGTGCGGGATAACCTGGCAGGAGCGGAAAGCCCCTTCCTCCCCGGTACTGTCGACGTGTGTCTGTGCCGGAACGTGCTGTACTACATGACCGCTGACGGCAGACGCAAGGCGCTGAGGAAGATCGCCAGAGCCCTTGCCGCCGGGGGATACCTGCTGCTGGGCGAGAGGGAAGTGGTGGAGGAGCAACCCGAGCTCGGACTCCAACTGCTGAACTCGGGAGGGGTGACTGTTCTCAGGAAAGGTGGGTGACCGGGTTGAGGGACAAGATCCGAGTGGTGGTAGTGGATGACTCGGCATTCATGCGGCTGGTGCTGGCCAAGATGCTCGAGTCGGAAGGGGACATTTCGGTGGTGGGAACGGCCAAAGATGGGCAGGAAGCGTTGGACGTCGTCCAGTCGGTACAACCCGACGTGGTGACCCTCGATGTGGAGATGCCGCGCATGGATGGCCTGCAGTGTCTGGTGGAGTTGCTCAACCGCTACCCGTTGCCGGTGATAATGGTCAGCTCCGTGACCACCAAGGGCGCATCCACCACCATGAAGGCGCTGGAGATTGGTGCGGTGGATTGCATACCCAAGCCGGCTTCCTTCATTTCCTTCGACATGCCCGAGCTGAAGGAGGAACTGTTGCAGAAGGTGCGGGCCGCGGCGGCCATTTCTCCCGATCGACTTGCCCGGATGATCCGGCAGCGGAGGCAGTCGTGGGACAACCGTGCCTGGGGGGATCAGTTCCGGTGGACCCGTCGGTTTGACCTGGTTGCCATCGGCTGTTCCACCGGCGGACCGGCAGCCCTTCACGCCATACTCCCCACATTTCCCGCCGAGGTGCCGGTTGGGGTATTGGTGGCCCAGCACATGCCAGCCGGCTTCACAGAGTTCCTCGCCAACAACCTGGCCGCCAGATGTCGCATCAAGGTGCGGGAGGCTCGTGACGGTGACGTGGTGCGATCGGGCGAGGCACTGATAGCACCAGCGGGCCGGCAGACGGTACTGCAGCGCCGGAATGGCAAACTGGTGGTGACAGTTTTCGACTCCAAGGAACGCCTCAGCCACCGGCCATGTATAGACCTCACCCTCCGCTCGGTGGCGGAAGCCTGTGGCAGTCGGGCGGTGGGGGTGTTACTCACCGGAATGGGGGAGGACGGGGCACGCGGACTCTTGGCAATGCGCAATGCGGGGGCGGTGACCCTGGTGGAGTCGGAAGACACGGCGGTAGTGTACGGCATTCCCCGCGTGGCCAAAGAGCTGGGTGCGGCGTGCCGCCAGCTGCCCCTGGCGGATATAGCGCGGGAGACCCTGGCCATAATATGAGGCATCATGAGCGGGAGGGAAGAGTGGTGGCCACTGTCCTGGTGACTGATGACGCCAAGTTCATGAGGATGCGGCTGAGGAAGATCATCGAGGGGCTGGGACTTGACGTGCTGGAGGCGGGGGACGGGGAAGAAGCCGTGCGCATGTACAAGGAGCACAGGCCCTCTCTCGTCTTGCTGGACATCACCATGCCGACGAAGGACGGCCTGCAGGCGCTCAAGGAAATACTGGCCGAGGATCCCAACGCTAAGGTGGTGATGTGCAGCGCGCTGGCTCAGCAGACGGCAGTGGTGGCGGCGCTGAAGCTGGGAGCGCGAGACTTCATCGTCAAGCCGCCGGATCCCGGCAGAGTGGTGCAGGCCATCAAGCGTTTGATGTGAGGCAAAGGAGGGAGTGGGGTGGACAGAAGGGCGGTTTTGGATTCGGTGGTGCAGGCGGCGCAAGAGATAATCCCCGCTTTGACCTCGGAGCCGGTGGACGGTGTCGACGTGGATCAGGGGGAGCCCGAGTCGCTAGATGTTTCGGTGGTCGTGGGGTTTGCCGCTTCTCTGCGGGGGTTCCTGGTGGTGCAGATGTCTGAGAAGACGGCGCTGGCGGTGGCAGGCCGGATGCTGGGGCAGGACTGCCGCGAGTTGGGCTCAATGGAGCAAAGCTGCCTTTCGGAGCTGGGCAACATGGTCATGGGGACGGCGACAGGGATTCTGGAATCTGACGGCTACCACCTGAAGGTGGCGGTGCCGGCGGTGGTGGTGGGCAGGCACCGACTTTCGGCTCCAGGTGATGGAAAGAGCGAGGTGGCGCGACTGGCGTGGGGTGGTGAGGAGATTTGGCTGAAGGTAGTCGCCGAAGAAGCGTGAGGGCAGCAGGGTCTGGGGCGTGTTGCTGCTTTTGCCAGTCCAGGGGATAGGACGTGGTTTTCGGAATGACACCCTGGTGGTCCGATGTGCGGCCGGCGTCTGTCCTGGGTGGGGGTGGCCTGACAGCCACCCTCGATCATTTTGGTGCCGGTGCGGTTGGGTATGACGCAGGGAGCGCCGTGGGCCAGCGCGGCCCGAAAGACTCGAGCCAGTGCGGTTCCTTGACAGGTGGGAGAAGCAGCTTTATAATGGCTTTACCGAACATACGTTTGGTATCCGGGTGGAGGGCCATGTGGGTGGCTTATTTGGAACTGGAGGGGTTTTACTGGAAGCTGTGGCTGGCCGGGAAAGGAAGGGAGATTTCTTCAGCCCCGGTGGGGATCGTGAAGGCCGGACGGTTGCTGGATTTTTCCCGGCCGGCCCCTCCTGAGTGGCGGGTGGGAATGCCCTGGAGTCAGGCGCGCGCGGGCGCCCCCGGGGCGCAGCGGGTGGAATGGGCTGCCATTCGACACCTCCCCATGGAAGAATTCTGGAAGGCCTGCAGCGAGGTGGACCCCGCGGTGGAGTCTTTCCGTCCTCACAGCGCCTTCTTGGGTTTGGGGTGCCACCGGAAGGGGGAGGAGGTGGTAGCTCGTCTGGCGGAGCTGGTGGTACCGCGCCTGGGGCATCACTTGTGGGCGGGGCTGGCGCGGGGAAAGTTTGCCGCCCGGGCGGTGCTGCTGGCTTATCGGGGTGGAGCTGGCGAGGATCGGGGGATTTCCCGGAAATCCTCTCACACTATAGTCCGTCTGCCGGAAGAACGCCAAGAAGAGTTCCTGCACGAACTCCCCCTGGAATGGGTCTGGTTCCTCGACGAGCGGGAGAAGGAGATCCTGCGACGGTTGGGCATCTTTCGCCTGGGCGAGATCCTGGCCATGGATCCGGTGGAGCGGCGCTTCTGGTTGGGGAAGAGGGCGGAATTCTTCAAGGCGCTGGCGGAGGGCATCGATCCCCTGCCGTTGCGGATCACGTATCCACCGTCACGATGGGAGCGGGAGTGCGAGTTCGATCCTCCCGCCACCAGCCTGGTTCCTCTGCGAGCGCGCCTGGAAGAATGGGCCACTTCCCTGGCCAGTTTTCTGGATGAGGAGGGAAAGGGTTGCCGTCGACTGCTGCTGGAGGCTTGGGGCGGAGAGGGCCGCAACTGGGTGGCGATGCGCGAATTTAGTGCTCCCAGAGGCGGATGCGGGATGCTGCGGGTGGTGCTGGCGGGGTTGCTGGAAAAGATGGGGGTGGGTGCCCCGGTGGCCGGAATGCGATTGCGGGCGGATTGTTTGGAGGGGAGATCCGCTGATCAGCTGGCATTGTGGGGAACCGGCCATCCCCGGGCCGGACGGCGGGTACCCGAAGACCCCAGCACTCTCCATCCCCGCCTGAGGCGAGGGGTGCGGGCCACCCGGCGGGAGAGGCTCCTGGAGTTCTGGGATCCCTGCCGAAAGAGGAGGGTGATCTCGTGAGCAAGCTCCTTCGCGTTCCGGTTAAGGTGCGGGAGGGGGATAACGGGCCGGTGGGCTTTTACTGGCGAGGACGGTTGCGTCTGGTGGCCAGGGTGCTGGAACGGTGGCTGGATGCCGGCCGCTGGTGGGAGGGGGAGACAGAAAAGGAGTTCTTCCGGGTGCAGGTACGTGAGGGAGGCGTCTACGAGCTTTACCGGGACCGCGCTGGTACCTGGGTGCTTTACCGGGTGTTCGATTGAGGGGGGAAAGCGGGTGTACGTGCCCCTTCACGTGCATTCTCCCTTCTCCTTCCTGGACGGGGCGGCGAGCCTGCGCGACCTGATGGAGCGGGCCGCCCATTGTAACTGTCCAGCCATAGCTCTCACTGACCACAACAACCTGTGTGGTGCGGTGGCCTTCCGCCGCGAGGCCGAGCGGTGGGGGCTAAAACCCCTGCTGGGCTGCGAGATCGATCTGGAGGGAGGCCATCACCTGGTGCTCCTGGCCATGGATGAGGAGGGCTATGCCAACCTGTGCCGACTGCTCACCCGCGCGCACCTGGACAGTCCGCGCCGACAGCCGCGCCTGCGGCCAGAACACCTCCAGGGAGCTACGGAAGGGCTACTGGCCCTCTCGGGCTGCCGGAAAGGGGAGATCCCCTCGCGGATTCTTTCTGGGGACCTGAGGGGAGCGCTGGAGGCCGCCCGGCGCTACCAATCCGCTTTCCCGGGGCGATTCTATCTGGAGCTGGAAGGCTGCTATCTTCCCGGTACCCGCCGTTTGAATGACGCCCTGTGGGAGCTGGCAAAATTCCTGAGACTACCCGCGGTGATGACCACCAACGTCCATTATGCTTTTCCCTCTCAGTTTCCCGTGCACGATATTCTCACCTGCGTGCGCACCTTGAGCAGAGTGGATGATGTGCACCCGGAAAGGAAGATTAACGCGGAGAACTACCTGAAATCTCCCCGAGAGATGGCGGAGCTGGCCCGCGAGTATCCGGGGGTCCTGCAAAGGACCGTGGAGGTGGCTCAGAGGTGCCAGCCCTTGCCCGTGCTGGGACGCCTGCTGACCCCTCATTTCCCCCTGCCGGAAGGGATGGGAGCGGAACAGATGCTGCGGCAGCTGGTGTATGCGGGGGCGCGAGAGAAGTACGGGAGGGTGACGGAGAAAGTCCGCCGTCGGCTGGAGCGCGAGCTGGAAATCATCTGTCGGCTGGGATACCAGGAATACTTCCTGGTGGTGTGGGATCTGGTCCGTTTCGCTCGCCGCAAGGGAATACGTCATGCGGGGCGGGGTTCAGCGGCCGACTCCCTGGTGGCCTATTGCCTGGGGATCACCGAGGTGGATGCCCTGGCCCGCGGGCTGCTGTTCGAGCGCTTCCTGAGCCTGGAGAGGGCGCAGAAACCGGACATCGACGTCGATTTCGATGCCCGCTACCGCGATGAGGTGATCAGGTACGCGCGGGAGAAATACGGGGCGGACCGGGTAGCCGGCGTGTGCACCTACAACACCTTCCGCGCCCGCTCCGCCATACGGGATCTCGGCAAGGCGCTGGGTTTTCCGCCCCAGGAGATCGATCGTCTGGCCAAGCGCTTCTCGTACGTGGAAGCGGACATGATCGAAGAGGCGGTGCGGCGGCTGCCTGAGCTGCGCAACGGTGGATTACCCCTGGAGCGTTATGAACTGCTGTTCGAACTGTGTAGTCAGGTGGCGGGATTTCCCCGTCATCTGGGGACCCACCTGGGTGGTATCGTCATCGGCCCGGAGCCGCTGGAGGGCGTCGTCCCCTTGCAGATGGCGGCCAAAGGAATAACCGTATGCCAGTTCGACAAGGATTACGTGGAGGAGGTGGGCCTGATAAAGCTCGACCTCCTCTCCCTGCGCACCCTTTCGGCGGTGGAGGATGCGGTGGTAGCTATCCGGGAGCGCCATCCGCAGTTCGACTACCAGCAAATCCCCCTGGATGATCGGGAGACCTTCCGGATGATAAACCGGGGGGAGACGGTGGGGGTCTTCCAGCTGGAAAGCCCCGCTCAACGCGCCCTGCAGGTGCGGCTGGGGGCGAGCGATCTGGAGGATATCGTGGCCAGCGTGGCCCTCATCCGTCCTGGCCCCATCAAGGGGAACATGGTGGAGCCCTTCCTGGCCCGACGTCACGGTCGGCAGGAGCCCCGCTACCTGCTGCCGGAGCTGGAGCCCATCTTGCGCAAGACGTACGGGGTGGTCCTGTTTCAAGAGCAGGTGATTGAAATTGCCACTACGGTAGCCGGATTCACCCCGGGGGAGGCCGACCGCTTGCGGCGGGCCATGACCCATCACCGTTCGCCGGAGGAGATGGAGGAGCTGGGGCGTCTCTTCGTGGAGAAGGCCCGGCGCCGCGGGGTGCCGGAGGAAACAGCCGCGGCGGTGTTTTCCCACATCAAGGGTTATGCCAGCTACGGCTTTTGTGAGGCCCATGCCGCTGCCTTCGCCACCACCGCCTTCAAGACCGCCTATCTGCTCAGGCATTACCCGGCGGAATTCTTCGCCGCCCTTTTGAGCAACCAGCCCATGGGTTATTATCCCCCCCGCACCCTGTGCGTGGAGGCCAAGCGGCGGGGAGTGAGGGTGCTGGGGCCTTGCGTCAACCGCAGCGGCAGCCGCTGCCAGGTGGAGGGGAGATCGGTTCGCCTTTCCCTTGGTTATGTGCGGGGAGTGGGACCGCGAACCGTCCAGCGCATCCTGAGCTGCCGGCCGGAGGGGGGTTTTTCTTCCCTGGAAGAGTTCTGGCGCCTGACCGGCGTGGATGGGGAAGCGGTGCCAAACCTGATACTGTGTGGAGCTTTCGACGCCCTGGATCCCCACCGACGCCGGCTCCTGCGCCGGTGGAGCATCCTACGTTCAGGAGGTGGGCGGGAAGGCGAGCCCTGGTGGCGCGAGGAGGTGGATGGGTTTCGGGGACCTGATTTCACTCCCTGGGAGAAGATCTGTTGGGAACAGGAGATAGTGGGCATTCCCCTCACCGATCATTTCATGGCCTGTTTACGTCCCCGGTTGGCCTGCGAAGGAGCGGTCACCGCGGCGGAGGTGCAGCGGTGCCAACCCGGGCAGCGCGTGCGGGTGGCGGGGTTGCCCGTCCGGCCCCACCGTCCTCCCACCCGCAGCGGCCGCACGGTGGCCTTCTTCACCCTGGAGGACGAGACCGGGTTGCTGGAGGTGACCGTGTTTGAGCGCAACTATCACCGTTACGGGCACCTGCTCTTCGGTCCCCAATTGCTCCCCCTGATGGTGGTGGGGAGGGTGAAAAAGCAAGGCTCGAGGAACTTTCTGGTAGCTGAGCATCTGTACGCCCTGGTGCCGTCGGGGAGGAGGAAATCCTCCTGCTGAGCCGAATCAACAATGAGTTGCATCTCGGCTGCATCTCCTCCGTCGGGGAGGGCGGCAGGGTGCATGCCGGGGCCAGCCCACCGAGCTGGTGGTCCTTGCACCGTGGGGGGAGTGGACGTGAAATCAGCGGGGCGCGAGGGAGCTGGTACCCGTTCAGCTCCAGTAGCGGTACCTCTCTTGCGAATGAAGCTGCTGCCCGCTTTCTGGTACCTGGTCTGGCCCACCGGTCTGTCCAACGTGTTTCAGTCCGCGGTGGAGTGGACGGTGCTCCGCTTTTTGGGCACCCTGGGGCCGGCGGTCCTGGGCGCGGTGGGTCTCAGTCGCAACTTGCTCATGTGGGCCAGTGCCCCCTTGTGGGCCCTGGCGGTGGGGGCGGTGGCCCTGGCCGCCCGCTACCGCGGGGCCTCCGACGAGGAACGGGTCAAAGCCACCGTGCTCAACTCCATGCTCCTGGCAGTGACGGTGTCTGGTGCCATTGCCGCCGCCGGGTGGATGGCCGCACCCTGGCTGCTCAAGGTGATGGGAGCCCGGGGAGACATTCACGCCTCCGCCCTGGTGTATTTGCGCTGGCTGTTTGTGGGCACGCCCTTCATGATTAACTATTTCAACTGCCTGATGCTGCTGAGGGCCCTGGGGGAGGCGCGGACCGCACTGTACATCCAGGCGGCGTGCAACCTCTGCCACCTCGCTCTCACCTATCTCTTGATCTTCGGGCCCGGTCCCCTCCCCGCCCTGGGAGTGCCGGGGGCGGGGATGGCCTTCGCGCTGTCCAGGCTGGTGGGTTGGCTCCTCGGCCTGGGGGTGTTCCTGGGAGGGCGTTCCTCGGTGGTGCTCACTTTCGCCGATTTCCGGCTGCTGCGTCCCGACATCGCCATCCTTCGGGCCCTGGGGCGCCTGGGAGCTCCCAACCTGGTGGAAAACTGGGCGTGGAGCAGCGGGAGGCTGGTTCTGGTGAGGATCGTGGTGGCCACCGCCACCGGCGGGGTGGCACTGTCCGCCTACACCGTGGGCACCCAGGTGGAGGGTCTTCTCATGATGGCGGGCAACGCGGCGGCCATGGCCACCTCCGCCCTGGTGGGACAGTACCTGGGGGCGGGAAGTCCCCGCACCGCGGCGCGGGCCACCCACCTGGTGGCCCGAGTGTGTGGCGTTTCCTTCGGTGCCCTGGGGGCGCTGCTATTGGGCGCCGCGCCGCAGGTAGCGGGGTTGTTCTCCCGGGATCCGGCGGTGCTGGCATATTCAGCCAGTTACATACGCATGCTGGGTGTGACTTCCGTATTTTACAGCCTCATCATGGTGTACGCCGCCGCCTTACGGGGAGCGGGCGACACCAGGTCCCCCATGTACGTGTCGCTGCTCAACATCTGGCTGGTGCAGGTGCCGCTGTCCTGGTTGCTGGGAATAGCGCTGGGCTGGGGCCCTGCGGGCATTTGGCGCGCCATCGGGTGTTCCTTCGTGCTCCAGTGCGCAATGCTGATCTGGTCCTTCCGCCGTGGTACGTGGGCCCGGGTGGCACTGTAGCGGATTTGCCCTGGTGTGACGGTGGCCCCTTCTGGGAAAGCATAAATGGGCAAGACCTGGCTGCATTTTGCCGGAAGGGGTGAGACCCGCATGTTGTGGGCACTGGTTGTTGCCGCCGCCAGCGGAGTCTCCATGACCTTTCAAGGAGTTTTCAACACCGTGGTCTCCCGCGCCTGGGGCGTGCCCGGCATGGCGGTGCTGGTGAACGGCAGCGGACTGGTGGTTGCTACCGCCGTGGCCATGTTGTCCAGGAGCAATCTGGACCCGGGGCGGCTGAAGGCCGTGCCCCCCATCGTCCTGCTGGGTGGGGCGCTGGGGGTGGCGATCGTGGGTGGAGTGGCTTACGCGGTGGCGCGGGTGGGGGCGGCACTGAGCGTGTCGGTGATCGTCACCGCCCAGCTGGCGGCGGCGGTGCTGCTGGACCACCTGGGAGCTTTCGGGCTGCAGCACATCCCGGTCAGCTGGGTGAGGCTGCTGGGGGCTCTCCTGGCGGTGGGCGGGTGCTGGTTGATGGCGCACCGTTGAGGCCATGGGTGTCGACGGGTGTCGGCAGGAAACCCGGGTTCGCGAATAGAATACCCACCCGCGGAGCCTCTGGGGCCCCGGCGGAATGGACGCAACATCGACTGAGCGGTGACCGCAGGACTGGGGAGGGTTCCTATTGGTAACAGTGGATGTGGTGGTGCTGGGCGGGGGCGCCGCGGGACTGGCCGCGTCCAGAACCCTGCTGGGCCGTGGGTACAGCGTCCTGCTGGTGGAAAAGGAGGGTCACACCGGGGGCAGGGCGGCGGGGTACGCCTGCAAGGCCACCGACGACTGCCAGCAGTGCCAGGTGTGTCTGGTAGCTGATGAAGCGCGCGCCCTGACCGGAGCAGACCAGCTCAAAATGCTGGTCTTTTCGTCCTTGAAAGGGGTTCAGAATCAGAACGGCAGCTTCCAGCTGGACGTAGCTCAGGGGCCGATCTGCGTCGATCCGCAAAGGTGCATTCTATGTGGGCGGTGTGTCGATGCCTGTCCTGCCGGTGCCATCCGCCTGCCTCCCCCTGGTTTTCCCCCGGCCAGTGCATCCGTGGACCCGGAGATTTGCCGCGCCCGGAACGCGCAAACGTGCCGGGCGTGCGTGGAGGCCTGTCCCACTGGAGCCATAGACCTCCAGGCTGCGGCCCGGACTCATCGGGTACGGTGCCGCGCCATCATCGTGGCCACCGGTTTTCAACCTTTCGATCCCCGGCAGTTGCCCCGCCTGGGCTACGGCCGGGTCCCCGGGGTGATCACCGCTGAGGAGCTGGAGCGGCGGATGCGGGGCGATCCCGGCGGCCTGGCCGCCTTCAAGCGGGTGGCCTTCGTGCAGTGCGTTGGCTCGCGCAATGTGACCCTGGGCCGGGGATACTGCTCTCAGGTGTGCTGCCGGTACGCCCTGCGCCTGGCGGCGCGTCTCAGGCGGGACGACCCGGGGCGGCGGGTGGCCATCTTCTACATGGACCTTCAGGTCTCCGGCAAGGATGTGCGCATGCGCTGGGAGGAACTGGGACGCGGGGTGGAGCTGATCCAGGGTGCTCCCGCCTCCATCGTCGCGGGGGAGGCGGAGGTGCTGGTGCGCTACGAGGACCTCCGGCAGGGCCGGGTGCGCCAGGAGCCCTTCGACCTGGTGGTGCTGTCGGTGGGCATGGGCGCGTCTCCGCATAACGTCGAGCTTGCTCGACTGCTGGGCCTCAACCTCGACCCGCACCGCTTCTTCGCCACCCAAGAGCGTGGGCATGGGAGCACCAGTCGTAGAGGGGTGTGGGTGGCGGGATCCGCCGCCGGCCCCACGGACATCGGCGGAGCCATCCGTCAGGGGAGAAGCGTTGCCCTGGCGGTGGCCCGCCAGCTGGAGGATAGACGCCATGCGTGACGAGGCCAGATGCCCGGCGGTGTTGTTTTGCGAGTGCGCGGGGATGCTGTCGGCGCCGGGGGGAGATCGTGACTGGCTGGCTGCCGCTCTGGCTGGATGCTCGGTACGGCAGGTACGGCAGCTGTGCGGCGGCCAAGAGCTCGACTCGGTGGCTACCTGGCTGAAGCAGACCGGATCGGACCGGATCCTGGTGGTCGGTTGCCATCCCGGATGGTGCCGGGACTGGCTGTCACCCTTGTCTCGGCGGGTGGGCCTTCCCCCCGAGCGCTTCCGGTGGGTTGATGCCCGCGGCGAGCTGGAGGCGTTCGGCAGGGTTCCCGAAATCCTGCGGCGCCGGCTGGAGCGGGCCATACGGCGCCAGCTGGCCCTCATGACTGCCTGGACGCCGCCCCGGTGGGAGAGGGCGAGATTTGAGCCCACCGCGGTGGTGGTGGGGGCGGGGCTGGCCGGTCTTCAGACCGCGCTGGCACTGGCTGGTGCGGGACTGCAGGTGACTTTACTGGAACGACAACTGCAACTTGGGGGCTGGCTGGCCTTGCCGGCAGCCTACCCGGCGGGTGCCCGCCTAGTGCGGGAGGTGGCTGCGCAGATAGAACATAACCCCCGGGTGCGGGTACTGTTGGGTCACCGGGCGGACGGGGTGACCGGGCGTCTGGGGTGCTTTCGGGTGCGAGCCTGGAACTCCACGGGCGCGCCCACCTTTCATGAGGCCAGCTTCCTGGTGGTGGCCACCGGTTTCCAGTCCCGGACCACCGTTCCCGCTGATCTTGCGGAGTATCCCCAGGTGCTGTCCTCCTCACAGCTGGACAAGCTTCTGGCCGAGCCCACCGGCCCCGCAGCGATGGGACGGCTCCGCGGGGCCCGGGTGGCAGTGGTGGCCGACCCCCAGGGAACGGCAGCGGCATCGGTGGTGAGGGGGGCCTTCCGCCGCGCCCGCCGGCTCCAGGAGGAATTTGCCGCCGAGGTGGTGGTGTTCTGCCGCCACGCCAAGGTGGACTCGGCGGGACTGGAGGAGGAATACCGCGACCTCCGCCAGGCGGGGGTGACGGTGGTCAAGCTGGAGGCCGGACCGCCGGTGTTCAGGGCCGCGGACGGCAGGGTGACCGCCCAGGTGCAGCTACCCTCGCTGGGTTTCAAAGAGCCGGTGAGCTTCTGGTTTGATCTGGTGATTTTCGCGGAAGAGCGCGAGCTGGACGCCGCCACCCGGACTCTCCTTCGCGATGTTGGGCTGCAAGGCGGGGGGGAGTACGCGGGCCGGGCCCAGCTTCATCGCCTGGGAGTGCGGGCCGGGCCGGCGGGGATCTGGCTGGTGGGCAGCTGCCGGGACGACCTGGAGCCGTGGGAGTGCCGGCTGGATGCCTGGGAGGCGGCAGGGGATGTGGTCGAGCTGCTGGCGGCGGGAGACCGGCAGGTGCTGGTCACGGTGGATGACTCCAGGTGCGCCCGCTGCCTGACCTGCGTCCGGGTGTGCGGGCATCGGGCGGTGCAGGTGGAGCGCGACCCTGACCAGGAGCGCCCGGCAGCCCGGCCGCTGGCGGCAGCGTGCGAGGGCTGCGGGGCATGCGTGGCCGCCTGTCCCGCGGGGGCCCTGGAGTTGGCGTCGCTGTCCGGGGAAGGACTGCGAGCGGCGCTCGGGGCCGGAAACGGAGGTTGGCGACGGTGAGGATTCTCGAGGATTTGCGGATCCTGGCCTATGCCTGCGAGCATTCTGGTTACCTGGCCTACCGGGAGATCCTGAGCAGCGGCCAGGAGTGGCCGTCGGCCATCGAGGTGATGCCCATTCCCTGCGGCGGCCGCATCGGGCTGAGGGAGCTGCTGGAGACCCTGGAGCGGGGATACCACGGAGTATTGGTCCTGGCATGTCCCCAGGATGCCTGCCGGCACCTGACCGGTAGCCGCAGGGTGGGTGCCGAGGTGGCCAGGGCGCGCCGCTGGCTGGAGCAGCTGGGACTGGAGCCGGGGTGCGTGGGAGTCCTGCAGGCTTCCGCCCTGGACGCGGCCCGACTCCGCCGGGAGGTGGCTTCCTTCCACCGGGAGCTGGCGGAGGCGGTCTCGGGCCGTCCTGCCGGGGACGAGGTGGTTGAGGGCGAAAAGGAGGTAGACACCAGTGGTCGGTGAGGAGAAGCTGCGACGGTCTGCCTCGTTCGATCCGGAGTTCAAGTGGGAGGTGTCCGCGCGTCCCGGAGGCGAGCACCTGAAGACCTGCTTTGCCTGCGGCGTGTGTACTGCTGGCTGTCCGGTGGCGGAGATCGACCCCGCTTACAACCCCCGCCGCATCATCCGCATGGTGATCCTGGGGATGCGGCAGCAGGTGCTGTCTTCCGAGATGATATGGCTTTGCAGCACCTGTTATACCTGTTACGCCCATTGCCCGCAGGACGTCCGCTTCACCGAGATCATGAAGGTGTTGCGGGAAATGGCGGTGGAGGAAGGATACGTGCATTCCAGCTTCCTGGAATGTATTTCGCGGGTCGATCGCCTGTCGGAGAGCCTGCGGCGGCAGATGCTGATGGAAATCCTGCCCCACCGGGGCGAAGGTGTGGAGATCGAAGAGCGCGATTTGCTCACTAGAGCGCTACGGAATCTCGAGGACCGGTAGGGAGGAAGGGGAGGCGATGGACGTTGGCTGAGGCTGCCAGGGTGCCGGTGGGCGCGGTCATGGTGGTGGGCGGTGGGATCGCCGGCCTGCAGGCGGCGCTGGATCTGGCCGAGTCCGGGTTCTACGTTTACCTGGTGGAACGATCCCCCTCCATCGGTGGGATGATGGCCCGCCTGGACAAGACCTTTCCCACCAATGACTGCGCCATGTGCATACTCTCTCCCAAGCTGGTGGAGTGCGGGCGCCATCTCAACATCGAGGTGCTCACCCACTCCGAGCTGGTGGACCTGCGCGGGCAACCCGGCGACTTCACGGCGGTGGTGCGTACTGCCCCCCGCTACGTGGATCCAGAAAAGTGTACGGGATGCGGGGACTGCGAGAAGGAGTGCCCGGTGCGGGTTCCCAACGAGTACGAGGGGTATCTCAGCCAGCGCCGCGCCATATACCGTCCCTTCCCCCAGGCCTTCCCCAACGCCTATTCCATAGAAAAGAGTTCGGTCCCCCTCTGTCAGGCCGCCTGTCCCTCGGGGGTGCACGCCCAGGGATACGTGGCGCTGCTGGCGGCGGGGAAATATCGGGAGGCGGTGGCCCTCATCAAGCGGGACACTCCGTTTCCCGCCATCTGTGGACGGGTGTGCAACCACCCCTGCGAGGCCAACTGCAAGCGGGGCCTGGTGGACGAGCCGGTGGCCATCGCCGCCCTAAAGAGGTTCCTGGGGGACTGGGAGGCGGCCACCGGGGAGCCCATCGTGCCAGATCCCGCCCCGCCCAACGGAAAGAAGGTGGCGGTGGTGGGGGGCGGCCCGGCCGGGTTGAGCTGTGCCTTCTACCTGGCCCTGCGGGGATACGGGGTCACGGTGTACGAGGCGGCGGAACGACCCGGCGGCATGATGGTGCTGGGCATACCGGCCTACCGGCTGCCCCGCGAGGTCCTGGACACCGAAATCGAGGCCCTGAGGCGGCTGGGGGTGGAGATACGCTGCGGGGTGCGGGTGGGAGAGGACATCACCGTGGAGGATTTGCGGCGGGCCGGCTATGACGCCTACTACCTGGCGGTGGGGGCACACGGGGCCGCCCGTCTGGGCATACCTGGAGAGCACCTGGAAGGGGTCATCTCCGGAGTGGAGTTCCTCCGCCGCGTGAACCTGGGCCAGCCGGTGGCGGTGGGCGAGCGGGTGGCGGTGATCGGTGGGGGAAACGTGGCCATGGACGCCGCCCGGAGCGCGCTGCGCCTGGGGGCGCGGGAGGTCTGGGTGCTTTACCGGCGCAGCCGCAACGAGATGCCTGCTGCCCCCTGGGAGCGGGAGGCGGCGGAGGCGGAGGGGGTCCGATTCGAGTATCTCATCGCCCCTCTGGAGGTCTTGGGAGGGGACCGGGTGGTGGGCCTGCGCTGTCAGCGGATGCGGCTGGGCGCTCCCGACGCCAGCGGGCGGCGGCGGCCGGAGCCCATCCCCGGGCAACAGCTGGAGATGCCCTTCGACACCGTGATCCAGGCGGTGGGGCAGGCCCCGCATTTTGCCCAGCTGGCGTCATCCTTTGGGGTGCCAGTCGACAGCAGGGGTTGGATGAAGGCGGACGTGCTCACCGGCGCCACCGAGGTGCCGGGGGTATTCGCCGGGGGCGACGCGGTGACCGGGCCGCGCACGCTGATCGAGGCCATCGCCGCCGGCAAACGGGCGGCGGAGTCCATACACCGCTACCTGGAGGGCAGGGACCTCCACGAGGGCAGACAGCTCGACCCCGTGCCCCTGGTGGTGGGGGAGGTCCCCCGCGGCATTCCCCGAGCGCCCCGGGCGCGGATGCCCGAGCTCCCGGTTGCCGAGCGGGTACGGTCTTTCGCGGAAGTGGATCGGGGATTAGACGAGGAGGCTGCCCGGGCGGAGGCCGCCCGGTGCCTGGCCTGCGGGGTGTGTGCGTCCTGTTACGAGTGTGAACGGGTCTGTCGGGCGGAGGCGGTGCGGCACCAGGACCGGGAGAGGGTGCGGGAGATCCGGGTGGGAGCGGTGGTCTTGTGCCCGGGATTCGACGTGCTGGATGCCCGTGGGTTGGAGGAGTACGGGTTGGGGAAGTACCCCGACGTGGTCACCAGCGTGCAGTTCGAGCGGATATTGAGCGCCTCCGGCCCTTACGAGGGACACGTACGGCGCCCCTCCGACGGTCGGGTGCCGCGGCGGATTGCCTTTGTCCAGTGCGTGGGTTCCCGGGACGTGCGACGCGGTCGCACGTACTGCTCGGCGGTCTGCTGCATGTACGCCATCAAGGAGGCGGTGATTGCCAAGGAGCACGTGGGAGATCTCGAGACCACCATCTTCTACATGGACATGCGTGCCTACGGTAAGGATTTCGAACAGTACTACCGGCGCGCCCGGGAGGAGTACGGGGTGCGGTTTGTGCCGGCCAAGGTCCAGCGGGTCACCCAGGGTGCCGATGGTTCCCTGAAAGTCCGCTTCGCGCCCGAGGAGGGAGAGGTCACCGAGGAGGAGTTCGACCTGGTGGTGCTGTCGGTGGGGATGGCACCTGAGGAAGGGGCGCGGCGGCTGGCGGAGAGGTTGGGCATCCAGCTGGACGAGGACGGTTTTCCGGTGAGCCCAGGCCGGGATCCGGTGGCCACTTCCCGCCCGGGGGTGTTCGTCTGCGGTCCTTTTGCTGGACCCAAGGACATCCCGGAGACGGTGGTGGAGGCCAGCGCCGCCGCCGCGGCGGCGGGGGCGATCCTGGCGCCGGCCCGCGGTCAGCTGGTGCGGGAGAAGGAGTATCCTCCCGAGCGGCCGGTGGAGCACGATCCCCCGCGCATCGGGGTTTTCGTCTGTCACTGCGGCATCAACATCGGAGGAGTGGTGGACGTCCCGCAGGTGGCCGAGTATGCCCGCAGTCTGCCGGGGGTGGTGTATGCCGAACACAACCTCTACACCTGCTCACAGGACACCCAGCAGCGGATCAAGGAATTGATCGCGGAGTACGCGCTCAACCGGGTGGTGGTGGCTTCCTGTTCGCCCCGGACCCATGAGGCGTTGTTCCAGGAGACCATCCGCGAGGCGGGACTGAATCCCCACCTCTTCCAGATGGCCAACATCCGGGACCAGTGTTCCTGGGTGCACATGGCCCAGCCGGAGCAGGCCACCGCCAAGGCCAAGGATCTGGTGCGCATGGCGGTGGCGCGGGCGGCGTTGCTCAGGCCCCTGCGCGAGGTGTCGGTTCCCGTGACCCCCTCGGTCCTGGTGATAGGGGGTGGCCCGGCGGGCATGACCGCGGCCTTGGAGGTGGCCCGCCAGGGCTTTGAGGTGCATCTGGTGGAGCAAAGAGCGGAGCTGGGAGGACACCTCCGACAGCTGGGCTGGACTGCGGACGGATCGGACGCGGAGGAACTGTGCCGCCACCTGGTACGGGAGGTGGAGTCCAACGCCCGCATCAGGGTGTACCTGAACAGCCAGGTGGGGCGAGTGGAGGGCTTCGTGGGTAACTTCCGCAGCCTGATCCGAGACCATCGCGGCCACACCCGGGAGGTAGAGCACGGAGCCATCATCGTGGCCACCGGTGCGGTGCCGGCCAGTACCGACGAGTACCTGTGCGGTAGCCATCCGCGGGTGATCACCCAGCTGGAGCTGGAACGCCGGCTACGCGCGGGAGAACTGGACGCCCGGCGGGTAGTGTTCATCGGCTGTGTGGGCTCCCGGGAGGAGGGACGCCCGTACTGCAGCCGGGTCTGCTGCATCCAGACCGTCAAGTGCGCCTTAAAGCTGCTGGAAGGCGACGGGCGCCGCGAGGTGTATTTGCTGTATCGGGACGTACGGACCTACGGGCTTCACGAGGAGGCCTACCGCCGGGCCCGGGAGCGGGGGATGGTTTGCATTCGCTACCAGGAGGGCTCCAAGCCGGAGGTGCGGGCGGAAGAGGATGCGCTGCTGGTGCGGTGCTACGACCCGATCCTGGGCCATAGCATCGAGCTGGAAGCCGATTTGGTGGTTCTGGGTACTGGTCTCGACCCCGCGCCGGGCAACCGCCAGCTGGCGCAGCTTCTGAAGGTGCCCCTCAACCAGGACGGCTTCTTCTTAGAAGCGCACGTCAAACTGCGCCCGGTGGACTTCGCCACCGACGGGGTGTTCGTGGCTGGTACGGCCCATGCCCCCAAGCTGTTGCCCGAGGTCATCGCTCAGGCCAAGGCGGCGGCGGCGCGGGCGGTGACCGTCGTATCCCGCACGCACATCCGGGCCGGGGGCGTGGTCACCACGGTGAACGAGGCTCGCTGTACCGGTTGCGGCACTTGCGAGAGCATCTGTCAGTTTGGGGCCATCAAGGTGGATCCCGAACGCCAGGTGGCCCGGGTGGAGCCGGCGCTGTGCAAGGGATGCGGCGCGTGCGTGGCCGGGTGTCGCTGCGGCGCTGCCACCTTGCAGGGGTTCACCGAAGAGCAGATCATGGCGGAGGTGGCGGCCCTGTGAGTGGGGATGGGGATTTCCAGCCCAGGGTGTTGGCTTTCTTGTGTCACTGGTGCAGCTACGCCGGAGCTGATCTCGCGGGCATCTCGCGGCTGCAGTATCCTCCCAACGTGCGGGTGGTCAGGGTGCCCTGCTCCGGGGCGGTGAATCCCCTCTGGATCCTGAAGGCCCTTCAGCGGGGAGTGGACGGGGTGCTGGTATCCGGGTGTCATCCCGGGGACTGTCACTACCTGGCGGGTAACTACGTGGCGCGCCGAAGGCTGGCCCTGCTGAAGGACCTGCTGGATTACGTGGGGATGGAGCCCGGCCGGGTGAGCTTCTCGTGGGTTTCCGCCGCCGAGGGACAGAAATTTGCCCAGATAATCAGGGAAGTCACCGAGACGGTGCGGGCGCTGGGTCCGGGGCGAAAGCTGGTCAAGGAGGTGGCCACCGATGACTGAACCCGCCTCCCTGGCGCGGAGCCTGCTGGAGGAAGGCCGGGTGGAGGTGGTAGTGGGCTACCGCCCCGGCACGCTGCCTCTGCGGGCGCGGCCCCATTTCGCGTTCAGTCCGGAGCAGGCTGCCCAGTTCATCTGGGACCGCACCTGCACCCCAGACCTCACGGTTTACCTCCCGCGGCTGAAAGGCCGGCGGGTGGCGGTGTTCGTCAAGGGGTGTGATGCCCGCAGCCTGGTGGTGCTCCTCCAGGAGCGGCAGCTTTCCAGGGAACAACTGGTGGTCATCGGGCTGGAGTGCCCTGGCGTGGTGACCCCCGACAAGCTGCCGCCGGAGCAGTATCAAGCTCTCACCTCGGCGACGGTGGAGGGAGAACAGGTTCTGCTGCGCGGAGGTTCTCAGTTGGAACGGGTGCCCGTCGAGCAGCTGCTGGCTGATCCCTGCCGCACCTGCCAGCATCCCGACCCGGTGATCCAAGATTACCTGATCCCCACAAACTGTGGCCGGCGGGAGAGGGAAGATCCTTATGGGGTGGTGGCGCAATTTGAGCGGCTGGAGCGCGAGGAGAGGTGGGTGCGGCTGGAGCGAGAAGTGGCTGATTGCATCGGCTGTTACGCGTGCCGCCAGGCCTGTCCCCTGTGTTACTGCCCCGACTGTTTCACCGACCGCTTCCAGCCGCGCTGGGTGGGACCGATATGGAGTACTTCCGACGCGCTGTTTTTCCATCTGGCCCGGGCCCTTCACCTGGCGGGGCGGTGCGTGGACTGCGGGGCCTGCGTGCGGGCGTGTCCGCTGGGGATAGATCTGCGCCACGTGTACAAGAGGCTGGAGCAGGCGGTCAAGGAACGGTTCGGCTATGTGCCGGGATTGGACCCGGAAGCGCCACCAGTGCTGGGCACCTTCCGGCCGGAAGACCCGGGAGATTTCATCAAGTGAAGGTGGGAGCCGATGGCGGTGCCAGGTCGTGGAGGCATTGATCGACTGAACGCGTGGCTGAGGGCTTGCGCTCGATCTCGCCAGGTATGGGTGCCCAGGCGCAGTGACCGGCCAAAGGCGGGCTGGCGCATGGTCCCCTGGTCGGCGGAGGATGGGCTGGATCTTGAAGGGTACCGCAACACCCTCCTGCCCCCCAAGGAGATCTTCTTCCCCCGGTGGGAACCCATGCTGCGTTATTCGGGGTGGGGGAGGAATCTGCGGTGGGAGGAGGTGCGGGCCCCTTCTGCGGGGCGGCCGGCGGTGCTCTTCGGGGTACGCCCGTGCGATGCCCGCAGCCTCACGGTGCTGGATGCGGTGTTCCAAGACGACCACCCCGATCCTTATTACCTCCAAAGGCGCCGGGCAGTAGTGGTGGTGGTGCTGGCGTGCACCACACCTGGTCGGAGCTGCTTCTGCGCCGATGTGGGTGGGGGACCGGCGGACGAGCGGGGGGCCGACGTGATGGCGGCCGAACTTGAGGGCGAGATCCGGATGTGGCCGGTCACTGACAAAGGCGCGCAGCTGCTGGCCGAGACCGGCTGGGAGCCCGACCCGGGGGGCAGGGAACTCCTGGAGCAGCACATGCAGCGGACCCCGACCCCCGCCCACGGGGTACCCGCCGGGCGGTATCCGGAGGCGTTGGAAGGACGGTTCGAGGACCCGGTGTGGGATCGGCTGCACCTGCCGTGCCTGGGCTGCGCCAGCTGCACGTACCTCTGTCCCACCTGTCACTGCTTCGACGTGGCGGACGAGACCAGTGACGGCGGAGGTTTGCGGGTGCGCGGGTGGGACTCCTGCATGTTCGCGCTGTACACCCTGCACGCTTCCGGGCACAATCCGCGGCCTAGCGTCAAGGAGCGTTTCCGCAATCGCTTCATGCACAAACTGAGTTACTTCCCCAAGCGGTACGGGCTGCTGGCCTGCGTTGGCTGCGGCCGGTGCGTGGAGCATTGCCCGGTGAACGTGGACGTCCGAGAGGTGATGAAGGAGCTGGTGAGCGATGTCCAGTCCTAACCCCTACCTCCCCTTCCCGGCGGTGATCGAAGAGATCATTCCCGAGACTGACTCCGGGGACGTGAAGACCTTCCGGGTGAGGTTCCAGGATGCGGCCTGCTGGGAGCGGTTCCGCTATCTGCCGGGACAGTTCGCCGAGCTGTCCGTGTTCGGTGCCGGCGAGGCTCCCATCTCCATCACTTCCTCCCCCACCCAGGAGGAGATACTGGAGTTCGCCGTGAAGAGGATGGGACGGGTGACTACGGCGCTCCATCACGCCGAACCCGGTGCCGTCATCGGGGTGCGGGGTCCGTACGGGAACACCTTCCCGCTGGCCGAACTCAGGGGCCGCCATCTGGTGTTCATCGGCGGGGGTATTGGCCTGGCCCCGCTGCGCTCCCTCATCAACTACGTCCTGGCGCCTGGCCACCGGGGCGATCACGGTGACGTGGTGATCATTTACGGCGCGCGCAGTCCGGGGGATTTGGTGTTCAAGTGGGAGCTGGATAGATGGCAGACCCGGGAAGACGTACAATTGTACGTCACCGTGGATCGGGAACATGAAGGATGGCACGGCCGGGTGGGATTCGTGCCTGCGGTACTGGAAGAGGTGGCCCCCAGCTCCCGAAACGCGGTGGCCATCACCTGTGGTCCTCCCATAATGATCAAGTTCGTCCTGCAGGTGCTGGAAAGGCTGGGGTTCGCCCCCTCCCAGATCGTGACCACCCTGGAGATGCGGATGAAGTGCGGGATAGGCAAATGCGGGCGGTGCAACATCGGCGACAAGTACGTCTGTCGGGACGGTCCGGTCTTCACTTACGAACAACTGAAGGCCATGCCGGCGGAGTACTGAGGTGAGGGAAGTGACTGAGGAGCGGAGTCATCCCGAGAGCTCAGGTGGGGGGAGGGCCCGTGAGACCGCGGTGGTGGTGCTGACTCCCGCCGAATCCAAGCGGCTCATCGCCCGCGCGGTGGCCCGACTGCCAGAGGTTCGGGCGGCCCTGCAAGGGGGCCGGGTGATCGTGGCCACCGGTAGCACCAACGCCTACGTGGCGGAGGAGATCCTGGGGCAACCCATGGATAAGGCGCGGTTCATCACCGGGCACATCCGGCAGGGGGCGTTGGCGGTTCCCAGCGCCGGGCCCCTCCCGCAGCCGCTGGTGCTGGTGCGCGGGGAGCGAAAGCACGGCGACTTTCGGCAGGTGCTGCAGGAGTTCGAGGCCGGCGATGTGTTCATCAAGGGGGCCAACGCGGTGGATCCCCAGGGGTATGTGGGCATCCTGCTGGGGAGTCCCACCGCCGGCACCATAGGCGCGGCGTGGCCTATCATATGTGCCCGCGGATGCCACCTGGTGGTGCCGGTGGGCCTGGAGAAGCTGGTGCCCAGCGTGCGCGCCGCGGCGCGGGCCTGTCAGGGGGCGGTGGCCGGTCACAGCCTGGATGGTAGGCGCGTTTCCATGATGCCCCTGGTGGGGGCGCGGGTGGTCACCGAGATCGAGGCCCTCGAGGTTCTGGCCGGGGTCAGCGCTCACCACGTGGCCTCCGGGGGCATAGATGGGTCCGAAGGTTCGGTGGTGCTGGTGCTGGAGGGCAGCCCGGAGGAGATATCCCGGGCTCTGGCGGCCGTCCGCGCGGTCAAGGGGGAGCCACCCTTCCGGCTGCCCGCAGGGGGCAGCTGAGGAAAGACAGATGTCCGGTCTGATTACTCGCTGGATCATCAACGCCCTGGCCCTCTTCCTCACCGCCCAGCTGCTGCCCGGCCAGCTGGTGCTGGAGGGGTTTGTCCCCGCCCTAGTGGCGGCAGTACTGCTGGGCATCGTCAACGCCTGCATCCGACCTTTCTTCGTGCTGATCACCCTTCCTCTGAATCTCCTGACTCTGGGCGCCTTCACCTTCGTCATCAATGCTTTGATGCTGCTCTTGGTAGCCGCAGTGGTGGAGGGCTTCGCCATAGCCGGGTTCTGGTCGGGGCTGCTGGCGGCGCTTCTGCTGAGCGTGATCAGCAGCCTGCTGAGTGCCCTGGTGCGGCGCTGAGGGCTCCGGCACCAGTCCCGCAGGGAGGTGCGGGGTAATGTCCTTCGGTCGTCTCTGCTGGGTTCCCGGTCCCGGGCTGAGGGGTCTGCCGATGGAGGAAGATGTCTTGGTCCTGCTCCCCTGTCCGGGGCCGGTTCGGCGAGTCTGGGGCTGGCGTCAGTGGGTGATCCATCGGGCGCTGGGGCCGGATGCCCACTGGCGACGGCTCATTCGGCTGGCAGTGCTGGCGCGGGGGACACAGCTGGGGCGGGCTCGCCGCGAGCTTTTCTGGGAGCGGGTCGGCCAGCTGCTGGATGCTCTCGATGAGGCTTGGGAGAAGGCTTCGTCTAGCGAGGTGGCCTCTGCCCTGCTGGGTGGCGATGGCCGCCAGCTGCGGGAGGAATGGGAACGGTCGGGGCATGGGCTGAACCGGTGCCTGGAGGCGGCCCTGGAGCGGGGCGGCACCGGTATGCAGTCCCACCTGGTGCTGGTGCTGAATGCGGAGTGGGCATCAGCCCGCTACCGGCCCCTGCTGGAGATGCTGGTAGGTGGTGGCTGCGGCCAGGTGGCGGTACATTGCGATCCGGATGTTTCCGCACCCTTCCCCACCCTCGGGGTGGATGTGCGATCCCCGCTGAGTCCCTTCTGCGTGCCCCGGGCCAGGACATCGGGGTGGGCCGCTCCCGACGAGTATCAGGAGGTGGAGTGGCTGGCCAGCTGGCTGCAGACCACGGGCGTGGACCCGGGGGAGGTTTCGGTGCTGGTACCGCGTCATCGCCACCCCACGGTGGCCTTCGTTCTGGGGCGGTGGGGGTTTCCCACCGTAGGCCAGTGGGTGTCGCCGGCGGAGCACAATCGCTGGGTGGAGGTAGTGTGGCGGGCGGTGCTGGCCGCGGCCACCGGTTCCACGGCTGCCCTGGGACGGGTGCTGCAGTCAGCCCTGGTGGGAATGCCCGCGGCCAGCTGGGCGGAATTCCGCCGGTACCGTCAGGGAGAGTCGGCGTCCTTTGAGGACTGGGAGGAGCCAGTGTCACAACTTGCCCCGGGACTGCGGGAGAAGGCGGCGTTCCTGCTCGGGTTGCTTGAGCGCTGCCAGAAGGATCCCCGGCAGTTGTGGGCGCTTCCCCGCAAACTGCCCGAGCTGGTGGACGGTCCAGAGAGGGCGCGGGTGCAGGAGGCGGCGGTCACGGTGGTGCGCCTGCTGGAGGTGGCCCGGGACGAGGGCTGGTGGGCTCCGGGGGAGGACGGCCACCAGCTGGAGGCTTTGGAGCCCTTGCTGTGGATCCCGGTGACGCCCCAGCGGCATGAGGAGTATGGTGTCCGGATCCTGGACTACCCCCAGGTCTGGGCGGCGGGAGGGCAGCTGTTAGCAGTGTTAGGGATGGGGGAGGTGACCTTCCACCCCCGCCTGCTGGGAGGGATGGATCCCGCGTGTTGGTGGCGCCTCATCACCCTGGCCGCCGATCGGGTGGTATGTTCGTGGCCGCGACGGGTCGCGGAGGGGCGACTGCAGGGCAGCTGGGAGGGGTTACCGGCGCTGGAGGAGGCAGAGGGTGCCTTGCAAGACGCGGAGGACTGGCCGCGGCTGGCCCGCAGCCTTCCCCTGGACTGGGCCAGATACATGGCGGGCGCCGGTGAGAGTAAGGAAGATGACAGGCATACCCTCGCGAGGGATGTCACTCAGTCCGCTTCCGCGCTGGCCACTTATCTTGAGTGTCCCCGCCAGTATTACTACCTCCACCGGTTGGGGATCACTCCGGCACCTCACCCGGAGGCGGTGCTGGGGTTAGTGGTTCATGCGGCGCTGGCGCGGTTGCACGCCCAGCTGCCCGATCCGACAGCCTGTCCAGAGGCACAGCTGCGGGCGACGGCCGAGCGGGCCCTGAAGGCGGCCTGGGAGGAGTACCGTGGGCAGTGGCGCGGCCCTCGCCAGGCCACCGCCTACCTGCGGGTGGCCCAGGACATAGTGGCGGGGTACCTGCGGGCGGTTCTGGCCCGGTGGGAGCCGGGGCGGATGGTGCAGTCCACGGAGACCAGATTCCAGGTGGACCTCGGTGGCTGGCGAATGGTAGGCCGAATGGACCGGATTGATCGCCTCCCCGAAGGGGGGGTGGAGCTGGTGGACTACAAGTGCTCCCGTTGGGATCGTAAATCAGCACTGGCCCTCAAGCGGGGTTTCACCGAGGTTGCCCGGCCGGAGGAGCTGGGAGAAGTGCAGATCCCCCTTTACTGCCTGGGAGCGGAGAGGGGATTGGGCTTGGCGGTGCGGGCGGTTTCCATCATCCAGCTGCGCAACCTGGATCGTCAGGGGCTGCCCAGGGTACGTCGCCTGTGGCTGGAAGCTGCCCCCAGCAGGCGGAGCCGGAGGCAGGTGGTGGTTTCCCGGCGGGAAGTGGAAGCCGCTGGCGCCCTCATAGCCGCATTGGCGCAAAAGGCCGCCTCGGGCCCCTACCCAGCGCGGCCCAAGGGCGGGGCTTTCGCCTGCCAGCGGTGCCCGGTGGCTCTGGTGTGTGATGGACGGCCGGAAGAGGAGGAGGAAGCGCTCGACCATGAGTGAGCGGCCCCGGAAGCTGAATTGCGAACAGCGGGCAGCGGTCACCGCAGATCCTGGCCGACCACTGGCGGTGGTGGCGGGGGCGGGCACCGGGAAGACGGCGGTGCTCATCGCCCGGTTCGCGTGGATGGTACGGCGGGGATGTTCCCCCGACCAGCTGGTTATGCTGACTTTCACCGAGAAGGCGGCCTGGGAGATGCGGCAGCGGCTGCAGGAGCAACTGGGCCATGCCCCGCCATGGGTGGGCACCTATCACTGGTTTGCCCAGGAGATCCTGCGACGGTACGGTGAGAGTCGGGGCATTGCGGGCTTTCGGATCGTGGATGAAGTGGAGTCGGCATGCTTGATGCGGCGCGCGCTCTTTGCGTGCCTGGAGGAGGGACGGGTGAGCGAAGAGCTGGGGATGAGGCCCGGGCGGACGGCGGAGGATGCCCTGTTGCTGTACCAGCGGCTGCAGGATTACCTGGTGGATCCCACCCGGCCGGAGACCTGGCTGACGGAAGACGCGGACCAGACGGAACGGCGCCTGGCCGAGGACCTGGCCGCGGTGTTTGCCCACTACCAACAACTACTGACTCGCGAGAATGCCATGGACTTCGGGGGCCTGCTGCAACGCTGCCACCAGCTGCTGGCGGGGACTGATGAGCTGCGCCGGGAAGTACAGCGGCAGTTCCGGCACGTGCTGGTGGACGAATTCCAGGATACCAATTACGCCCAGCTGCAGATAACCCGCTTGCTGAGCCCGGAAGGGCGCCTGCAGAACGTGACGGTGGTGGGCGATCCCCGCCAGGCCATATACGGGTGGAGGGGGGCCCGGCCGAAGAACCTGCGGGACTTCACTGAGAGTGCGCCCGGATGCGAAGTGGTGCAGCTGGTGCGGAACTATCGGTCGTATGGGGAAATACTGCGCTGCGCGGAGGTGGTGGTGTCCGGCGCCGATGCATATAGCGCAGAGCTGATCCCCGCCCGTCGAGGATGGGCGGGTTACCCGGTGATCACCGTCTGGGAGTGCCAGGATCCCGAGCAGGAGGCGGCGGCAGTCGCTGGTCGTGTCCTCGAGTTGCTGGATGACGGGATCCAGCCGGGGGAAATCGGCGTCCTGCTGCGGGGAATGCGGGGATCGGGGGTCTTGCTGGACGCCCTGGAAGCGCTGGATATCCCCTTTTCGGTCAGTGGCGGCCCGGGACTGGCCGCCAGCCAGGCCTACAAGGACCTCTGTGCTGCCTTCCGGCTACTGGCCGATCCGGAGGATGACGCGGCCTGGGCGCGCATCGCCCAGACCGGTGGCTGGCTGGGGCAGCAGGGACGAAGGCCAGGGGCGGACCGTAGGGTGCTGATCGAGCAGCTTCGCATCAGGGCGGACGGCTACGGTTTGCGGGAAGCAGTGGAGGCCGCCTTCCAGATGGCGGACAGCACGCGGTGGCTGGCTGGTCTGGGGTATGGCTCGCGGGCGCGCTGGGAGTGGGAGGCGCTGGTGCGGCTGCGACACTGGGTGTGGCGGTGGGTGGAGCTTCACCCTTCTGCCAGCTGGGCGGAACTGGTGGAGTACCTGGAGGCGGCCAGGGCGGCGGGGGGGTTGCCGGAGCCCGAGTGGCCTGATACAGCCGGAGTGCGGGTGATGACGGTGCATCAAGCCAAGGGTCTGGAATTCGACCGGGTGATACTGGCGGGCGTAAGCCCGTACAGCTTCCCCAGCCGGCTGCGATATGCCCGTCTGGGTTACTTGCCACCTTGGGGCTTCTGGGCCAAAGAGGATGCCCTGGGTGAGCCAGTGGGGAGATTTCAAGCCATCAGGAAGGAGCTGGCGGAGCAGCACTGGGCGGAGGAGCGCCGGCTGTGGTACGTGGCCGTGACCAGGGCGCGGTTGGGGGTGGATGTGTTCGCCCGGGGGCTGGAGGTGCTGCCTGGTGCCCCTTATTTCGTGGCGGAGATGCTCCAGGCGGATGCCCTGCGGTGCGCGGTACGGGTGCAACGGGCTCGCCCCGCGGGCGGCCGTCTGGCGGCCAAGCATCCCCGATTCGAGGAAGTCGCGCGACGGCAACGGGCGGGAAGCGGCGCCAGGTGGAGGCGCGGTGCTGGAGGCGGGCGAAGGAGGGAGGCCCGGAGAGAATGACGAATTTCCGCCTGGCTAGGGTTTGACCAGAGGGGGATGAGGCATGAGTCAAGAGTTCGCTCTAGTTCAGCGACTGTCGTCAGCGGCCCGAAGGGCGGTGGGGCTGACCAGGGAAACACGGAGGCACTGGAGGACCCGGCCGGATGATATCCAGCTGTCGTGGGGGTTTCCCTACCCGGCGTCGTTTCCCATCGCCGAGCTGCTGGAAGCCGCTCAGATGGGCCTTGGTAAGGAAGGGGACCGGGCGCTGCAGTACGGTGGCGGGGATGCGTGCCGGCGCCTGGAGAGATGGGTGAGAGATCGCCTGCAGCGACGGGGAGTGCAGCTGGACGAGATGGACTGCCTGATCACCTGCGGCTCCAGTCAGGCGTTGGGGCTGGTGGCGCAGGTGATGGTGGATCCCGGGGATCTGGTGGTGGTAGAAGGTCCGACCTTCATGGGGGCGTTGCGCGCTTTTCGTAATGCAGGGGCTCAGCTTCATCAGGTGACCCTGGAGGACGACGGGCCCGATCTTCGCGCTCTGAGGGAATGGCTGCAGCAAAGGCTTCGCGGGGGTCAGCCCATGCCCAAGGTTTTTTACACGGTTCCCAACTTCCACAACCCCACCGGATGTTGCATGTCCCTGGACAAGCGCCGGTGCCTGGTGGAGCTGGCGGAGCGGTATGGGTTCTTGATTGTGGAGGATGACGCCTACGGCGACCTCCGGTTCGAAGGTGAGGATTTGCCGCCGCTGAAGGCTTTCGACCGTCAGGGGGTGGTGGCGTACGTGGGAACCTTCTCCAAGACCATCGCCCCGGGTATCCGGATAGGATGGATTTTTGGGGCCGAGCCTCTCATTGCCGCCATGGCGCGTCTTAAGGCGGATGGGGGCACCAGCCCCTTCGTCCAGACAGTGGTGGCGTACTATTGCGAGGGAGCCAACTTCGATCGGCGGGTGCAGGTGCTACGGGCGAACTACCGTCGCCGTCGGGACGTCATGCTCCATGCCCTGGAGCGATACATGCCGGCGGACTGTCGCTGGACGCGGCCCCAGGGAGGGTTCTTCGTCTGGCTCCGTCTTCCCGAGGGAATTGACAGCCGCGAGTTGTTGGTCAAAGCCATCGACCACGGAGTGAGTTTCGTGGACGGAAGGCCCTTTTTCGCCGATGTTGAAGAAGGCGCCCGGTACCTGAGGCTTGCCTTCTGTTACGTGCCCGAGGATCGGATGGAGGAAGGCATCAGGAGGCTGACGCAGGCTCTAGGGGAGCTCCTGGAGACAGGACCATGAGCTGGTTCCCGGGAGGTGCTGGCGTTGGTGACGCTGGATCGCGTGGAGCGCGAGATAATCTTGCTGCTGCAGCAAGACGGTCGCATGCCGTACGTGGAGATGGCTCAGCGGACGGGGGTGAGTGAAGGGACCATCAGGCGCAAGTTCAACCGCCTCAAGGAAGAGGGCGTGATTAACATCGTGGGGGTGGCCAACCCCTTTAAGATTGGTTTCAACACCGTGGCCATCATTGGCCTACGGGTGCAACAGAAGATGCTGGAGCAGGCGGCGACGAAGCTGAGCAGCATGCCAGCAGTGCGGTACGTGGCGGTGAGCACGGGTACCCATGATATTATCATCCAGGTCTGCCTGGAGGACAACCAACAGCTGTCTGATTTCCTGCTACGCCAGCTGCCGGAGGTGGAAGGGATCATCGCCAGCGACACCTCGGTGGTGCTGAAGATATACAAGCAGACCTACGACTGGGGGGTGCCGCTGCGCGGCGTCAGCTGAGGAAGGCAAAGTGACGGCCCAATTATCGGGCCCGCCCTTCAGGGCGGGCCCGTTATGTGCATCCCGCAGGAGTTATGAGCTCATGATCTCCGAAAGCTACCCCCCGGCTCACACCTGTTTGAGCTGCAGCCAGTCAAGCAGCAACAGCTGCATGCGGCCCAGGAACAGCGTGAACCGGTAGAGCACCGTGTTACCGTACGAGGCCCCCAGGGCCACCATGATCACGTACCGGCCGAGAGTAGATCCTGCTTGTACCACGGCGCTGGTCCTTCGTACGGTGAAGAAGAAGTACATCAGTACTGCCAGGACGCCAACCACCAGGAGGATGTTGCTGAAGGCCTCCCAGCCGCTCATCCCGGCCAGGGCGATGAAGTTACCGCGAACCTGCCCCAGGAACGGGCTGACGTTGTACCCTAGAACGTACCCTGCGCCGTAACCTACCCAGAACGAGATCGGAATCCGTGCCAGCCAGGAGTAGCGCGGGAACCACATGGTGTAGATCAACAGACCCATGATCAAGGGTATGATGAGATGCCATTTCCCGCCGGGGATGTCGGTTATTATCGTGGGCTTGATGTACTTGTGGAAGTTGTAGGCGACGGCGTACCCAGTGGCCAGGGCCACGAAGGTATGCTCTGCCCAGCGCCAGATTGGGTTTTCCTTGTACAGGTACGTGTACACTGCGATGGTGCAGAGGGCGGCCGCCCAAATTTGGGCCCGGGTCATCTAGCTGTCACCTCCTTGACAACTGTCGTGACGTCACTGCCGCCGAGGCGATCTCACTCCTGCTCCTTCCGCCGGACCGACATGACGTAGCCGATGTTCCCGAGTATGATGAACAGAGTCACGAGTATGGCAGCCATCGAGCTGGTATCGGTACCGGTCACCGCGGGGCCCGTCTCGCCCACCAGGATTTCGTACTCTGCCGCCCCCCGGAGCCCTGGCACCAGACCGACATACTGGCCCGCCTGCACATAGGGCATCATGCCAGGCACGGACATCTGGATGATGCACACGCCCATCGGGATGCCCTGGGGGTCGCTGACGTAGGCCAGCCACTCAGGGCTGCCGGGTGTGCCAGTATCGGCGACTATGATGAAGTCCACGTACTCCTTGGTCAGCCTGGGTACCTGCTGCATCAGTGGGTAGTCCTTAAGAGGCTTGGAGAAGTGATCCACGCCGGCGGTGGCTTCCATGATGTCCTCGGTCATCAGCCGGATGTAAGGGGTGCCACCTGCCCGGAATCCCAGGTTCACCCAGTCCACTCCGTATTCCTTCCCGTATTTCTCCGCGAGCGGTTCGATGAGCCCTTGGGCGATCATGGGGCCGTCCTGCCACATGCCGGAAACGATCAGCTTCAGGTCCTTCTTGAAGATATGATGTACCACCGCAATGATCTGCGGATTCAGCTCCGCGATGCTGCCCGTGGAGTATTCCATGCCCAGCCACACCACGGACCCTGGCGGCAGGGACTCAATATGATCGTACAGCATCCTGGTGGTGTCGGTGATCCGTACCGGCAGACCTAGGGGCCGCAGAATAGCGATGGATACCATGACGATGATGAAGAGGTATATCCAGCGACGATCAATCTGCTGCAACCTTTCGCTCCAATCCACTTGCGCTTACCTCCCTTCTTTACACAACTCAGCAAACCGCCACGCACCCCTGGGTGCACTGGGGAATCACTGGATGGTGGTCCCGGTTCCAATGCCTCCCAGGTGCGCTCTCTCCAGGCCCAGAATTATCCGCATGGCCACCGCGAAGGATCCCAGGTATGCACCAAGCAGGATGCCGCGCCGACCGGCCACGTTCAGGTAATTCATGATCCAGTCGGACACCTTGCCCCAATTGGCCCAGATGGCATCGCCGATGGGGGCTACCCCGAACATCACGATGACCGCGGCGATCATCATCACGGCGGCTTCCCGGGTCCTGATCTTAAAGGCACGGTACGCTGCGGAAGAAATATAGAAGGCAATGATTCCGTATATCGTAGCACTCAGCTGCATCAGCACCGCGTCGTATATCCAGCGGAAGTGCGTGCCCTCCACGTCCTGGTACAGGCCGAGGATCATGTACGCCCACATGACGATGATCAGGTAGAGGCTGAAGGGCCAGTGCTCCCGCCGCCGCTTGACGTTGCGGTAATGAATGCGGGTCAGGTTACCCAGGCCGAGGCCGATGGCGAAGGCGGCACTGACCAGCGACCATCGGTCCAGCGTCGTGGTCAGGTTCCACTGCTCTCCCAGCTGGAAGTACCGGGAGAACACCACCACCAACCCGCTCACCGCGGTGATGAACATCGGCAGTTCCTTGCGCAATCCTCACACCTCCTCCTCGCGCTACTCGCAGCCCGTCATCACTTGCTGAACAGAACGCGGAGCCAGTTGTTCTCACCCTGGACTTGCTCCAGGATGAAGCCGAGGATGATGAAGGCGAAAGTGACCATCTTGGCGATGTCCTGTCCCACCACCGTTCCGCTGAGCACTGGCTCCTTGGAGAGGTAGGCGCTGGCTGCGTACATCTCTTCCCCGATCAGCGCATAATCGCAACCGGCGACGAAGAACGGGATCTGTGCGGTGTTGGCGGTTGCTCCGATCTGGATGGCACCAACGTGGTGGCCGGTCTCAGCCAGGATCATTGCTTCCGCCCAGAACGCACCAAACAGGATGTTGGCTGCCGGCCGTTCGCGCTGGAAGATACCCAGCACGCCCGAGGTATACCCGAACTGCCAGGTGGACAAGAACCGGACGTCGTCGGGGTTGTACGCATCGGGACGGCCGGCCTCCAGGTAGGCCTGTTTGATGATCTCCTGATTCACCGCGTGTACGGTAATCTGGCGGTTGGTCTGAATGAGCCGGGTGTCGTATTCGGCGCACCGGCGGGCCACATAACTAAGCACGGCGTACGATGCGATGGTCTGGGGGTTGCTGATGCTGCCGATGCCGGGACTGTAATGCACGGGACGGCCCATCTCGGTGGCGCGGCCAATGGCCTCGTCTATCGCCTCCAGGCCCGGGATCTTGCGGATCTCGGGGATGGGCAGACCAGCGCGCGCCCGGCGGATCATGACGTATACTGCGCCGAGGAAGAAGATCAGCCAGACTAACTGGAACACCCTACCTTCAACCAGTATCACGCCTTTTCACCTCCTTGCACCCTTTGCTTTCGGAAACCGCCCTCCTCCTGCGGGAGAGCACGCCGTTAAAATATATGCCGTTGCGGTCGCCCCTACCCGGGGGCCTGACGCTGCGTTCTCTATTCAACGCATCTTTGGCCAAATCCTGCTGATTGTTCTTGATAATTTGAGCTGAAGCTCATTGACCACCGGCGTCGCCCTCCAGAATGAACTGAAGCAGCGCCTTCATCGATTCTTGCCTCAAACCCCACCAAAAGGGGCGGCCTCGCACAAAAATCTCCCAGTGCAGGTGCACCCCGAGATCGGATCCCAAAGTGCCGTAAGAGGTGCCTGAGTTGCCGGCGTAACCCACCAGCTGCCCCGCCCGCACCCTCGTGTAGGGCACCACGTCTTCGGGTATGCGGCTCAGGTGGCTGTACCGGGTGAGCACATCCCCGCGGTGAAGCAGCCAGACCTGGCGTCCGTGCAGTCGATCCAGCAGCTGGGGGTCTCGGTCGCCTGCCAGTATGCGAGAAAGAATCTGTTGACGTTCGGCTGGCGACATCTCCTGGTAGTCGTGGTCGGCACGGATAACCAGTCCATCAGCGGCAGCGCGTACCGGGGTGGAAACGGTTACCGGCACCCCACAGTCTCCGGTCACGAAGTCGATCCCCTGGTGTATTCCCTGGCGGTATGGGCGCGGCGCACCCGGCAGGTGCGCGGGAGAGCGGGGCACCCGCGCGCCGGGGAGGGGCGAGCGGAGAAACGCCAGCTTGCGATACAGGTACCACATGAGGTGTGGTTCCAGCTCGGGGGGGAGGGACCAGCTCTCCTCCTCGTACACCACGTCGCTCTGCTGGATGGCGGGGGCGGCCGCAGCCAAGGAAAACGTCACCAGGACCAGCAGCCAGGTCGGCCCTTTCCCTCGACCGCTACTGGCAAGGGGCATTTGCGGTTGGCGGCCCGTCCTTTCCCGACCCACGACCCACCTCCTTCCATGGATCCTTGCGTCTGGCGCGACACCGTTGACGTTCAGGACGATCGCGCCGTGGCCTTGGCTGCTGTTCTTCGGTCATCGGCGACTCGCGTTGGGGAGCTGCTGGTGCTGGTTTCAGCGGTCCCGGCGCAAAGAAGCCTTGAATTGCTCCAGCTCCTCTTTGTTCACGGGGACCACGATCTTTCCCTCGATGATTTGCCTTTTCAATTCTTCCAACATGGGCTTGATGGGACCGATGAGCGTCTCGTTCCACGGGTTTTCCGCGTAGTCCACTCCCTCCTCAGCCAGTCCCAACACGAAGTACCCGCCCCGGAATTGGCCCTCCAGGAATGCTCTGATCGTTTCGTATACCGCCACGTCCACCCGCTTCACCATGCTGGTGAGGATGTAAGGCCGTTGTGGTTCTTCGGCGGTCAGAGTCTGGTCGGAATCCGCGCCAATGGCCAGCAGCTTGCGTTCTGCTGCTGCTTCGATCACTCCTTTGCCAGAAGCACCTGCGGCGTGGTAGATGACGTCAACTCCGGCGTCGAACTGCCTGAGAGCGAGTTCCTTGGCCCGCTGGGGGTTGCTGAATGCTTCCGGCGTGCTGCCCACGTAATCGGACAACACCTCGCAGGTGGGGTTGACGTAGTACACCCCGGCCATGTAACCGGCTTCCCACTTCTCGATCAGCGGTATACTCATACCACCCACGAAGCCCACCTTGTCGGTCTTGGTGATCAACCCGGCAGCCGCACCCACCAGGAAGGAACCTTCGTGTTCTTTGAAGAGCAGGCATATGACGTTGGAGCTTTCGTCGAGCCCCGGTACGAACCCATCGATGAGGGCGAAGTGGCAGTCGGGAAAGGCCTCTGACAGCTGTTCAACGGCATCCGTAAATGCGAAACCCACGCCGAACACCAGATCGAAGCCCTCTTCCGCCAACCGGCGCATTAGCTCTTTTCGGTCGTCACCCTTGTCGGAGGGTTCCAGGCACTTGGTGACGATCCGACCTTGAAATTCCTCTTCTGCCCGCTTCAGGCCAGCGTGTGCGGCATCATTGAAAGACTCATCCCCCAGACCGCCCACATCCAACACCACTCCCACCTCGAGCTGGGCGGGAGCTGCCGTCTCCTCGGGTTGGCTCTCCTCCGGGGCAGGCTGCACACAGGATGTCATCATGGTCGATATGAGGAGGCCAACGAGGCAAACCGGAAGAAACTTCCCCAGCCTCCGCAATGTGTCAACGCCCCTCTCGGCTGACTGTGCTTAATCCTGGACTCATCTTCGCGGGGCTGGTGCGGACTCCTGCCGGGCAGGAGACGAAGAATTACGCCCAGAATGTGAGTGGCTGTGAAGGAGCTACACTGCCCACAACTGCAAAGGCGGCCGGCGTGTCTCCGCGGTCGGCCCGCGCGCAGGGGCAGACTGATGTGCCATTTCCTGACGGTACCGCTGGTGCCAAAGGGGAGGATAGGGGGTCCGGACGAAGGTCTGCGGAGTATCCTGTCAGCTTCTGTATCATTGATGATTACTCACAGAGCGGTTGGGTTATCTACTAGTAGCATGTGTCCACCTGGGCATTGATCGCGGCCGAGCCCAGGCTACCTGGTTGGGAGGATGGCGGGAGCGGTTCGGTGGCAGTGCCACCGCGCCCATGCCGTGCTGTGCTTATGCTTGGGCAGCTTTTCTCCGATCCGGCTCTTAAAGGAGGTGGGTGCAAGTGGGACACGGAGGGCGGCTTTCGGTTGGCAAGGTACCTCCGCAAACTTTACGCAAGTTGGTCTTTCCTCATTACGGGGCCCGGCGCGAAGAGGTACTGGTCAGGCCGGCGGTGGGGCAAGATGCGGCAGTGATGGACCTGGCGGGGGACCTGGTGGTGGTCTCCAGCGATCCCATCACTGGGGCCACGGAAAAGGTGGGGTACCTGGCGGTACACGTCGGCTGCAACGATGTGGCTGCGATGGGCGCGATCCCGGTGGGGGTGGTGGTCGTCCTCCTGTTGCCCGAGGGCACATCGGAGGCACAACTGGACAGCATCATGCGAGAGATCAGCGAGGCATCTCGGGAGATTGGAGTGGAGGTACTGGGGGGGCATACGGAGGTGACACCCGGGTTGCCCCAGCCCATCGTCATGGTTACGGCGCTGGGGCGTGCCAGCGGCGGACGTATCTTCCCTTCTTCGGGGGCGCAACCGGGCGACCAGATCGTGCTCACCAAGAGCGCGGGCTGGGAAGGGACGGGAATCTTGGCCGCGGACTACGGTGCCGAGCTGGCCAGAGCCCTGCCTGCAGATCTGCTGCAACGGGCGCGGTCTTTCTGCTGGCGCATTAGTATAGTCAGGGAGGCAGTGGTGGCCTCCGCCCGCGGGGCCCGGGCCATGCACGACGTCACGGAAGGGGGGGTGCTGGGAGCTCTGTTCGAAATGGCGGATGCCTCGGGTCTGGGGTTCGAGGTATGGGAATCCAAGATCCCAGTGGCGGCCGAGACCAGGGCCATATGTCAATATTTTGGGATCGACCCCTTGCGGTTAGTCTCTTCGGGCTGTCTGCTGGTGGCTGCCGAGGATGGGGAAGGGCTGGTTCAGGCATTGGCCGCCGAGGGACTCTCTGCCACCGTGATCGGCCACTTTACTCCTGGATCGGCCCGCGTACTGGTGGATGCGGACGGCAGGCGCCGTAACGTGCGGCCTCCGGAATCGGACGAATTGTGGCGGGTGCGCAGCCCGCGGCTGGAGGGGCAGGGCAGTTAACCCACCTGTCGGCGCCCCAGCCGGTACTTGACCAGGTAGAGCAGATCGAATCGCGGGTTCATGGCAGTTCCTACGGTCAGCACATACTGGCGGTAACGGTCGTACTGGGCAACAAAAAGCCGTGCCACATCTTCTCGCTCTCGATCTTTGGCCACGAATTCGTAGGTCAGCCAGCTGGGCCGCCGCCGGGCCGCCAGCTCCACCAGTATCCACTTAGGGGCTCCGGGTAGCGGGCAAAGGGACAGTTCAAGGGCGGTATCCCCATAAGACAGGCGGCGGGTTCCCTCGGGGGTGACGCCGTTTTGCAGCTCAAACAGGTATTCTGCTAACTCCTCCGGCGTACTCACCGGGGAACACACCACCACCGGCATGCTCACGGTATCAGGGCTCACCTGTACGGTTCCCAGATAGATTGCCTGTACTGGCACCACCTCAGTTCAGTCCTCCTCGTGGTCAGGCATTTCTTCGTGCCCAGCGTCAGTCCCTGGTACTAGGCATGGGCAAACCGGGCAGGCGGTGGGTTGGACGGAGGTGGCTGGCCAGGTGACCGGTTGCTCAACCATTGCGGTTCTTTCCACCGGCTTTCCTCTGCGCCACCTACTGGATCTTGGGGTAGCTTGAGGTGGGGTGTGGCTGCCGGGCTTGCTCTCACACGGAGCCCGCCAGGGAGGTTTGGCCAGGGCATCTCACATGGGGTAAAATACTATTGAAGGGGTAAACGGCCGGCCGGGGAGGTAGGAAGGGGCAGAAACCATGATCTGGGTGCTAGGGGTTCCCGCTGCGTTCCTGCTGCTTCTCGGTATCGGAGTGCTTCACCTCACCACCCGCTATACGTACACTAAAGCCTCCCGCCGAGCGCTGGCGGGGGTGGTGGTAGTCAGCCTGGCTCTCGCTTACTGGCTGGCGAGGCGTTATCTTGCCCCGGATTCGCCCTGGTTCTGGCCGTTGGTCCTCGGCTTGGGGGCGTCTCTCTTCGTGCTGTTGGCGGTGGCGGTGGTGGAGAGCTGGCGGTTGTGCAAGCAGCGGGAATTCGACCGGCAGATCGCCGTCCTGCGAGCGCGAGAGTACGATCTGCTGGAGGAAATCACCGTGCTCAGTGATCGAGTGGCGGTGGAAAGCGCCGCAAGCCGCAATCTGCAGGCGGCACAGGAGCAGCGATACGAAAAGAAGCTGCGCAGCTACGTGGACGAGTGGCAGCGTGCCGGAGGAGCAGCCCGCATCCGGGCGGTGAAGGTTAAGGACTGGGAGCGGGAGTTTGAGGGGATGGGGGTCCAGGAGCTGAAGGAAAGGAGGACCCGACTGCAGGAGCAACTTAAGGAGCTGCCCGCTACCCCTGATGAGGAAGAAAAGCGGAGACAGATCCTGGCCCAGCTCGATCTCCTGGAGTATTTTCTCCACCATAAGGAAGCCCCAGCTGCTCCTCGTCGGCCCCAGGCGGCTTCGTCGCTGTCGGAGCTAGTGAGAGAACGCCAGGAGAAGGAGGCGGAGCTCGAGGCGGTGCGCCGGGAGCTGGCTGCCTGGGAACAGCGGAAAGCGGAGTTCCTCAACCGGCGGATCGAACTCGGCAGTTAGCCAACAAGGGGGGCCAGGCTCGATGAGTCACATTGCCAGTTACAAGAGCAAGATCGTGTTGGAGAGGGTGGCGGAGGAGGGGGTTCCGCTACAACAGGACCCTGGATGGCACCTGTTGCGGGAGGCGCTGGAGACGCTGGCGGACGAGTTGGGGGGCGAGGTCACGGATTACATCTACGATTATTTCGGGCGGCGGCGGAAATGTGACCTGGCGTTGATAACCCCTTTGTTCCCTCGGGGGGTCGGAATTGAGGTCAGGCGTACCACCGGAGAAGTGATGTTCCTTTACGACGATTACGGTGACTACCAGGGTGCCAGCCGCCATCTTTGCGACCGCATCATGCAGAGTTTCGCCGCCCTGGCGGTGGCCAGGGCATTCCAGACCCTGAACTACGAAGTGGAGATGGAACAGGGCCGCAATCGTTACGGCGAACGCACCATCCTGGTACGAGGGGTGCAGTGATGGAACGGCGGGTGGAAGTTCGGGTGGATCCCGATGGATCCGTGCACACCGAATTCGTGGGGTTCCTCGGTGACCAGTGCATGGAGGCGGCGGAAGAGATGAGACGGGTGCTCAAATCATACGGGCTTTCCCTCGAATGCGTGCATTTCCACGAAAAAGCGCCGGAGGAACTCGCCCAGGAGGTACCCGAGGGGGTGTGGAAAAGATCCAAGACGCGCCTGCCCCAGCAGTGAAACCCGCGGGTTCGGTGCTCGTGGAGGTCCTGGTGACCCGGGAGGGGCTAGAGATATACGAGCGGAGCGGACCTTTGGACTGGGCCGAGGTAGTGCGGCAGCTGGCTCGTTACGGGCTGAAGGTGGAGGAGCGCTGGCGCGCGCCTTGCGGATGATGGCACCAAGGACTGCTAGGAGAGGAGGAGACAAGTCCCCTGGTTGGCAATTCGGCGTTCGACACCAGCTGGATTCAGGACGGACTGGTCAAGAGGAAGAGCAATTTTTCTCCCATCATCTGTTTTGAAACCACTGACCCCAAGCGCCTGTATCAACTGAAGCAATTCTTGCTCACCCACGACGAGTTCAAGGGGTTTGACCATAAGTTCGTGTACGATCAGTGGGAAGGCTTGGGCAGATTGGTTTCATCTCCCGAGGGTCCGAGCGTGGAGCCGTTTCAGAAGCGCCTTGGCACCAGCACGGCCATGGGTCACCGGGTAGCCCCGGGCGGCGTACAGCTGCAGAGTCTGCGGGCAGCCCTCAAAGAAGTGGATCAATACCTCAAGAATGCCAGGACTGTCCTACTGTTGCAGAACATCTCCCGCATGCCGGAATGGGATGCCACCCTGTCCAGCGCCCTGCGGGCATGGGCCATTGACCCGTCGGTGATCACCAAGGGATCGGTGGTATTCCTGGTTACCGACGATGTGACATCGGTGGTGGATGATTTTACCCGTGACTTCGCGGTGGTGATCTCGGTGGACCCCTCGTCCGCCGAGGAAAGGAAGGCCCTCACCACGCGCATTGCCCGCGAGCTCGAGATACCGGTATCTCCTCAGCGCTGTGCGGACGTGGTGGTGGCTACGGCGGGGTTGAATCTGCATCAGGTGGAGAGCGTACTGCTGGAGTCGTACCACCGAAAGCGCGAGTTCGATCTAGACATCATCAAGGAGCTCAAATCGGAGCTGGTGAAGCGTTCGGGCATCTTGGAAGTGCGGGAGCCCCAGAACAGCTTTGCCGACATAGGCGGCTATCAGGCGGTCAAGGACTTCATACGCAAGTTCGTGATCAACGTGCTGAAGGACTCCGAACGGGCCCGCCGCTTCGCGCTGCCCCTCCCCAAAGGTATACTGTTTTTTGGACCCCCCGGTACGGGCAAGAGCCTGTTCGCGGATGCCCTGGCCAGCGAGGTCCAGCTTCCTTTCATCAACCTGGTCACCGAGAACATCTACTCCAAATGGCTGGGAGAATCCGGTCAGCGGATGAAGAGCGCCATCCGGCTGGCGGAGAAGATGTCGCCGGCCATCGTGTTCGTGGACGAGATCGACCGTTTCGGCAAACGGGGCGAGGCGGCGGTGGGCTCGGCGGGAGAGGAAACCAAGCGAGTGTTTTCCCAGTTCCTGGAGTGGCTGGGCAAGCCCGACCGGGAAGCGATCATAGTGGGCACCACTAACGTGCCCGAGCACCTGGACGAGGCGTTCATGCGCACGGGTCGCTTCGATTACAAGATCCCGTTCCTGTACCCGGGCGAAGAAGCTCGCTTGGACATCCTGAAGGTCCACCTGGGACTCAAGCCCGGCACCCGCAAGCGAAGGCCGCCGCTGGCCATGGAGGACGAGGAACTGGAGCAGTTCTTGAGGGAGGAAGTGGTGCCGGCAACCAAGGACTTCTCTGGGGCGGAGCTGGAGGAGCTAGTCACTCGGGCCAAGCGCCGGGCGTTCGACCGCGGCGCGGATGCCCTGGAGGAGATTGACTTCCTCGAAGCGGTGAGGACCTTCCGCGTGGATCACCGGCGGCGCGCTCAGGTGATCGAGGACACACTGGAACAGGCGCGGAGGTTCACCGACGATCAGACATTCCTGGATGCCCTTCAGGAAGAGATGGGAGTGAAGATCTGAACTCGATCGGAGTAAGGGCCACTGGTTGCTGGTTGCGGTATTGGTTGGCGTGTCCAACCGGGAATCGTACAGCGGGTTCCGGCGAAGTCCATAGCGTGGGCACGTGGGTAGGACGCCCTGCCTTGCAGGTGGCGCTTGGGTACTCGATCCCGCGGACTTGACAGCCGCCCGGCTGGGCCCACGGTAGCGCGAAGGGACTTTTGTACTTCCAGGTGACCCGGATCAAGGGCACGACCTACCTTCTAACGCAGGCCGGAGGGGAGGGTGACGCGGCAGGCGCTGGGGAAATGTTGAGCTGGTCTCAGGTTGCTGAGCGGGTGTGCCAACGGCCCGGAGTGGTGATGATAGTTGGCCCGGTGGATTCCGGCAAGAGTAGCCTGACCTGCTACTTGGCCCGTACGCTGGTGCAGGCGGGCGTTCCCACCGCGGTGGTGGACGCTGACGTGGGCCAGTCCGACATCGGACCCCCCGCCTGCATCGGCATGGGCATGGCGGAGAAGCCTCCACAGACCCTGGGGGATATACGACCATCCGCTCTGTATTTCGTGGGCGACGTCTCCCCGGACGGTTACCTGGTGGACATGGCTCTCGGTACCCAGGCCATGGTCAGGCGGGCCCAGGCGGCGGGAGCGAAGGCGGTGGTGGTGGACACCACGGGATCGGTGTACGGCCCCGCCGCTCGCCGACTCAAGGAGGCCACGGTGGAGGCTATCGGGGCTGATTATCTGGTGGTCATTGGAGATGAAGGTTCCCTCGGGCACCTTCTGGCCGCGTGGCGTGGCCGCACCAAGCCGGAGGTTTGGCTGGTCAAGCGCCCTGCTGAGGCCCGGGTGCGCTCTCGAGTGGAGAGGCGGAACAAGAGGGCCCTGGATTTCAGCCGCTACTTCGAAGCGGGCGGACCGGCGGAGGTGGCGTGGGAAGAGTTGTGGATGAAGGGTGGCTTCTTGGGCGCCGGCCGAAGATTGGAAGATGCAGAACGTAGGCGGTGCGAGGAGCTGCTCCAGTGTCCCGTGCTGCATGGGGAGCGATTCTCGGGTTCGGTCTGGCTGGTCGTCGAGGGATTTTTCAGCAAGCAGGGCTTGGACCAGGTCAAGAGGGAGATGAGCGTGGCCTACGTGGGCCTGGTCCGGGCCTCCGCGTTTCACGGGCTCCTGGTGGGTCTGGGTGATGCAAACGGCCAGACCGTGGGATTGGGGATCGTGGAGGCGGTGGCGTGGCACGAACGACGCCTCACTCTGTGGGCAGTGCCTGCCGGGTACCGTCCCCAGGGGTTGTGTCTCGGACGGGTCAGGATCAGCAGGACGGGGGAGGAATTAGGTCGCCTTTCTCCGGGCGATCTGGGGGGTGCGGGGGCATGAGCTCGGCCAGGTGGTGCTGGACATGGTGCGGCGGGTACGATATGTTATAGGAAACTGAGGGCGTGCTCGCACGACCATGTTGGGGTGGGGTAGCGCCCAGGGATGTTGCCTGCACCCTCGGAGGGTGGTACGGCGGAAGGGAGGTTCAACCTTGAGGGAGAAAGTGGAGCGAGTGCTGGACAAGGTTAGACCCATGCTGCAGGCCGACGGCGGGAACGTCGAGCTGGTGGACGTGAAGGACGGAGTGGTCACCGTCAGGCTGACCGGCGCCTGCGGTGGTTGCCCCATGGCTGCCATCACCCTGCGGCAGGGCGTGGAGCGGCTGCTCAAGGCAGAGATACCCGAGGTGAAAGAAGTAAAGAGCGTCGACTGACCGAAGGTAAGGGAGCACTGGGTCTTGGGGAGGGTATCGGGGCAGACGAAGGTCTACTCCCTCCTGGGGCTGGCTATCCTGGGCGTCTCCACGGCCTCCATCCTCATCCGGTACAGTGAGGCCCCTGCGGCGGCCCTGGCATTCTGGCGCCTGGTCCTTGCCCTGCCCGTGCTGGCGGCAGGCGCTCGGGCGGAAAGTAGATCGGCCCGTGGGCCAGTTCCCCGAGATGAACTGAGGTGTGTGGTGGCCAGCGGCATATGCTTGGCCGCTCATTTTCATCTGTGGATTACCTCTTTGCGATACACCTCGGTGGCCAGCTCGGTGGTGATCGTATCCAGCCAGCCCCTGTTCGTGATGGCAGGGGCTCATCTGTGGCTGGGGGAGAGGTCGGCGAGGCGGGGCTTGTGGGGCGGGGTCATCGCGGTGCTCGGCGGAGCACTGGTGGGAATGGGGGACCTGCAGGTTTCGGGACAGGCCTTGCTGGGGGATCTGCTGGCCCTGGGAGGTGCGGTGGCCCTGGCCGCCTATTTCCTCCTGGGGCGCGCGGCCCGGCGTCGCCTGGGCACCTTCACTTACTCCGGCCTCGTTTACGGGACGGCTGCCCTCGTCCTGGCGGCACTGGCAGGTTTTCGGGGAGAAACCTTGCTGGGATATCCGCCCCGCGAGTGGATGCTGTTTTTGGGATTGGCGGTCCTTCCCACTCTGGGAGGTCATACGCTGTTCAACTGGGCGCTAGGAAAGATACGGGCTACGGTGGTGTCCCTGGCCCAGCTAGGGGAGCCGGTGGGAGCGGCGGGCCTGGCTTACCTATTTTTCCGGGAGATACCGTCGCGTTGGGTGCTAGCGGGAGGAGCCCTCATTATGCTCGGCGTGTACCTCCATCTGACGGAACGGCAGGGAGGCACACCCGATGTGTTAGACGGGGCCCAGGCGGAAGATCTTGCACCAACGTTTACCCCTGAGCGGGAAGGCGAGGGCACAGCTGGGTGCTCTGGTCAGGGTTGTAGTTAGCGCCATTGCAGGCTTGCCACCTTGAGCCTCGCGGAGGGGACTGGGACAGCTGGGCAGGAGAAACCGCTGCATGGGTAGAACTCACAGCCGGAGCAGTGATTCCAGCAGTGAAGAAGGGAGGCACGTGTCATGCCACACAAGATCACCGAAGAATGCGCGGCCTGCGGTGCCTGCGAGGCCGAGTGCCCGGAAGGAGCTATCAGCGAGGGTGAGGAACGGTACGTGATCGATCCGGAAAAGTGCACCGACTGCGGTACCTGCGTGGAAGTGTGCCCGGTAGAGGCCATCGTGGGCCCTGAACATGAGGAGCAATAATACCAAGATGCGCTGGACGGAATGCGGAGCCCGGTTTAGCTATGACACCGGGCTCTGTATCTTGACAATAAGGGAGGTGAGGAGACTATGAATGCTCGGATCTCTCTTCCGCAGCCCGAGACGGGCCAGGGGCCCGGCCTCTGGGGGGTTCTGAATCAGCGGAGGTCGCGCCGTCGGTATGTCGATCGGGCTCTGAGTCTGGCTCAGTTAAGTCAGCTGTTGTGGGCGACGTATGGCATCAGTGGGGCGCGGGGCGACCGGAGATTGCGCACGGCTCCTTCCGCCGGGGCGCTGTTTCCCCTGGATGTGTATGTGCTGGTGAACAGGGTGGCCGATGTTCCTGCCGGCTACTACCAGTACCAGCCGGAGGACCATGTCCTGGTGCCGGCCGGCCACGAGGTGGATCCCCAGGCGCTGCGCGATGCTTGTCTGGGACAGTCGATGATCACCGAGGCGGGCGCGGTGTTCTGCCTGGTGGCGGTGCCGGACAGGGCGGTGCCTCGCTACGGGGAGCGCGCCCACCGGTACATCGGGCTGGACGCCGGCCATGCCATGCAGAATCTGTACCTCGCTGCGGAGGCACTTGGTTTGGGCTGCTGCGCCATAGGAGCCTTCCGCGACGAAGCTGTCAACCGCGTGCTCGGCCTGGATGGTGTCCGCCGTTGGGCCCTGTACCTGGGCACGGTGGGGAGTCTCTGAGCACATACCACCGCTGGAGCCGCCAGGTGGGCCCGGCACTGGTCGGGCCCACCCCCGGCTGGTGGGTGACTCCTCGAAAGAGGCGGCGGATCAGTGGCAGGCGGGAGAAACTCACGCCACTCCCAGCCCTGTCTGCTTCGGCTCCGGCCGTCAGCGTTTCCCCCGCTGGGAAAAGTCGGCGGACCTGCTCTCCCTTGGTTATCCCCTACCGGGACTACCCGGTGCACCTACCTCCTGTACGTGACTCCCGATCACCCATGCTCCCTCTGTGGCCGCGGGGTGCGGCCAGGCCAGGGCTGCTTCCTTGAGCTGACTTGCCCGGTATCTGGGGTTTTGCTTACGCCCTCAGGTGTGCAGTCCAGAGCCCCTCTCCTGCCATCCTGTAGTGTCGTTGTCACAACGGGTGGGGAATCCCGTGCCTCCGGCTCCCGGCCAGAGTTCCGGTGGGGGACGGCTAATTCAGGAAAGGGGTTCCCTGGGTGCCAGCTCCTGGTGTTCGGGCATATAGTGGTGTAGGATTTCGGGTTCCCAGCCCGTACGAAGGGAGGTTGGTGGCATGGATAACGATCTCAAAGTCACCACCAAGCTGCTCCGCCTGGAACAGGTGATCGCTGAACGCGTGGGACAGGTGGTCGTAAAGGAAAGCTTCCAGGTGCCCGATCCCAAGCCGCCCGTGGCGCAGGTCGTCGACAGCCTCACCAGCGCTTCGGTGACCAAGGTGACCGTGGTGGAGGACAAAGTCATCGTCGAGGGAGAGCTCATCGTCAAAGTCATTTACGAGGCCGATGTCCCCGCTCAGACCGTCCACGTGGTGGAGATCACCATACCCTTCAAGCACTTCATCGAAGTTCCGGGAGCGGCTCCTGGCATGCAGGCTACGGTGAGGGTGTCAGTCGAGGATATTTCCTTCACCGTGTCCGCCGACGGCCGGACCATCACCGTGACAGCGGTGCTGGCTCTCTTTGTCAAGGTCGTGCAGCCCACCCAGATCGAAGTAGTCACCGGGGTGTACGGCGTACCTGGCCTGCAGGTCAAGAAGGAACTGATCCGGACGGCCCAGGTGGTGGGTGAGGACACCAAACAGACTCTGGTCAGGGACACCGTGGTAGTGCCGTGTGAAAAGCCCCCTGTGAAGCAGATTCTCGACTGGGTGGCCTCCGCCGAGGTGACGGGTACCCGCATACTCACAGACAAGGTCATCGTGGAGGGTAACGTCACCATCAAGTTGATATATGAGGCTGACGTGCCGCAGCAGACGGTACACGTCCTGCACTTCACCGTGCCGTTCCGGGTGTTCGTAGAGATTCCCGGGGCGATGCCGGGGATGACGGTTCACGTAGACGTAGCGGTGGAGCACGTATCCTTCGACGTCTCGGAAGATGGCCGCAGCGTCACTGTCCAGGTGGTGCTGGCCGTGTTCGTCAAAGTGGTCGAGGTGCACGATCTGGAAGTGGTGGTGGACGTGACGGGAGTGGAATGCATCCACGTGGTCAAGAAAGTGATCAAGGTAACCGACGTCCTTAGCGAGGGGACCACGCAGGCCATAGTTCGCGAGGTAATCGACATCCCGGAGACCAAACCCGACGTTGCCCAGATCATTGACTATCGGGCCACTGCCATCGTCAACCGGGTGTTCGTCGTGCCAGGGAAGGTCATCGTGGAAGGCGTAGTCAGCCTGAAGATCATCTACGAGGGCAAGACGTGGCAGCAGACGGTGCACGTGGTGCACGCGGACATACCATTCAAGGAGTTCGTTCCGCTGCCGGAAGCAGTTCCCGGCATGGCGGTATCGGCCTTCGCTCGAATTGAGCACGTCAGCTTCGACGTCCCTCCGCAGGGTGATCCTATCGTAGCCCAGGTACTGCTCGCCATAACCGCGCGGGTGTTGCGCACGCGGCAGCTGGAAGTAGTCACTGAGGTGACAGGTGCCCCGGGCATCACCACTGGCGTGGTGGTCGGCTCGGTGGTAAATGTACGCAGTGGCCCTGGCTTGAACTATTCCGTGATTGCACAAGTGCGTAAGGGTGACGAAGTGACCATATTGGGAGTTGAGGGCAGCTGGTACCGCGTCAGACTTACCGACGGTACCGTGGGGTACATATTCAGCAACTTGGTGAAGGTGGTTTGCCCACCACGGGGCTGACGCGCGCCGGATTAGCGCCACCGCGAAGGGGGTGAGCCCGGGCAGGGCCGCCCCCTAATTCGTTGTCCGTTGCGCACCAGTCGGTGCTAGCAGGCAAAAGTCTCCACCGACGAAAACCAAGGAAAACCACAAAGGTTTTCTGCCGACGGAAACCTGAAGGGAGAACGCACCAGAGCTGTGACCTGCACAGCTACTCTGGGTGAGGTAGACTAGGTCGTGCCGGTGGCGAAGCGAGGCGGTAGAGATTAGCCACAAAGCTGTTGCAAAACAGGGCGCCTTCGTGGCGAAATACTTGCTCTCACCGAAGGAGCTGTCGGGGGCGAAGACTTATCGAACATTGCTGTGGATCTCCTGATCGGCCAACAAGTACATCGGGAAACCGAAGATAGATCAGCCAGGTGCCCACTCGAATTCCACCTTTCACCATCTCCTTCTATATGCGATCTTAACGGCGGAAAACTGCGGCGGAGGTATGACCTCTTGGCTGCTCGGTGTCGTAAGAAACAAACGCGCCCTTACAAGTTGGTGGCAGATTTGCCACATGCAGCCTGTTGATTTAACATAATCCCGAGCTCGCAACAGGAGGTGGGGTTTGCATGAATTGGTTTGAGCGCCGAGGATTATTGCTGTTGGTACCACTACTTCTGCTTTTCAGCATTCCCTGCACCGCACTGGCAGGGCCGTTCTTTTCCAGTACAGGACTCACGAGGATAGTCTTCAACCCGGATGGGAGCAAGACCTACTACTTTTACCCTGACCGGCAGGCAGACGACTGGCTGACTCGGTACGCACCGGACAGGGGTTTTTCCCTGGTTCCGACGCCGACTGCACCTCCGTCGATACAGTACCCATCGTTGTTCCGCTTTCTGCTGACCTTTGAGGGGCTGTATCGGTGGAAGCCCTACATCCCCGCGACTCCTGACCCTGAACCCGATCCGGAGCCAACTCCCCCGCCCACACCGGAGCCGCCACCTGCTCCTGAAGAGTCCTCCAGTTCCCCTGAGGGCATGGTGCTCACCGAGGACGAGGCTCGAATGCTCGCTTTGGTCAACCGCGAACGCGAGAAGATGGGCTTGCACCCCCTTCAGGTGGATCCGGTGCTGGTTCGCCTTGCCCGGCAGAAATGCCAGGATATGATCGAGCAGGGCTACTTCGGGCACATTTCTCCTACCTTGGGTTCTCCTTTTGACATGATGAGGGCAGCCGGGGTTGAATACTTCACCGCGGGGGAAAACCTGGCAGGAGCGGCCACCGTGGAAAGCGCACACCAGGCGCTGATGGCCAGCTCCGGTCACCGCGCCAACATTCTCAACCCCAACTACACGCACATCGGGATCGGAGTGGTGGCTGGAGGACCTTACGGCAAGATGTTCTGCCAGCTGTTCGTGGGGCGGTGAACCACTGGCCGTACTAGTGCTCGTCGGCGACCCAGCTCTGTTCTGCCAACGAGGCCGCGGGAGCGTATAAACTTTTGGTAGGCAACTGGTGGGGTGGCATAGTAAAGAGACCT
>ENA-OSAE01000049-OSAE01000049.1-marine-sediment-metagenome-genome-assembly--contig:-NODE-49-length-96466-cov-191.818351_pt1 | contig 96466 bp, 140 predicted proteins | sample MGYA00237870_ERZ529317 | MGnify/ENA primary metagenome ERZ529317 (study PRJEB26369, sample SAMN03142812) | marine sediment metagenome | biome: marine; feature: borehole; material: sediment... | reverse complement strand
CTCTCCACCACCTACTTTATAGGGGGTCGGGTTCCTATCTGTCATATACCTACACCTTCCTCCAACTCTTATCTGTTTCAGTATAATTATACAGGTTTGCACCTTTCTTACCTTGTCTCCTCTTCTTTTTCACTATACCTAATTCTGCAAGTTTATCTAATAAGTCTCGTGCTTTATCATCATCAGGTGTTTTCATATCACTATATGGGTGCATAGTTAGATATTTTGCCAACCTTTTTGCAGTGACTTCACCTTCTCTTTCAACAAATTCTGCAGCAAGTACCAATTCTTTATTGTGTTTGATCTCATCTATAGGTTCTGCACCTACAAGAGTTATCCAATCAATTTCCTTTTCAACTTCGGTATGTTCTTCACTTGGTTTAGTTATAGTTATACCTAATGGTAGGTGTGCTTCTCTCATACCTTCTGTGTGTATCATGGCTAATGTTACTGGATTACGTTGGAATATTAGCATGGGATGTACTTTATCTCTTTCAGCAGTCATATTGGTCTTTTTATATAATGGTGCATGGTAGTGACAGTATGGCTTTCCATTTATGTCTGTTGTTGCAGGGTTATTACATCCTGGTTCTGAACATACCACCATTACCAGAACACCTCCTTCTGTAATTTTATAGCTTTAATATAAATATTTTCGAAATAAGGTAGAACACTTATCAGCATAATATTTTCGAGTTCTTTGAGTTTTTCTTCATCAACATTACCAACAAGTAATTCATTCTCCAATTCTGTTAATAGGTTTATTACTGGTCTGAATATTTGTCTCCAAAGTAATTTTAGATTCTCAAAGTCACTGTATGGCATCATTTCATATACATCGTCTTTATTTAACTTATATTCCCTTAATGTAAATATTATCACATTTTGCCATACAACTCTCTCCATATTTGCTATATTGAATAGTTTGTCATATAAGTCCTTAGCTTTTATTAGTAATTCAAATACAATTTTATATAATTCTCTTTTACTCATATCATCCCATTCACCAATTCTACGTCTTAGTATCACTATTTTCCAAATTCTTGTATTTATATAATCCAAGTCTAATAATATATTTTTCCATTCTTTTCTAATGAATTGACTATCATATTGGCCAACACTATTTACATTAAAATTATTATATAAATGAATAAAATTACAACGTTTATATAACCTGATGTCACGTTCACCTTCTTTAACACTCTGTCTAAATATCTCAGATAAATTCATCATACACCTACACCCTTTAGTATACTTACGGCATCAATATCTAATCCGTACTCTCTTAGTACATCACCTAATGTTTTATTTTCTTTCTTATACTTTTCATTTAACCACTCATTAACAATGTCCTTATCATCCTTACCAGTTGTATCGATGTCATACATTTTAGCCTCAACTCTTGCTATAGGTGCAAGCATAGAATATAATTTTTGGGTTTTATCCTTGCTTTGATGTTCGAGGTACTCAGCTCCTGGTAACTCACTTATAGCTGGTCTTGCATAGTATGCATCAAATAACTTCTCAGCTTCTTCTGCTCTTCTATGTGCAGCCATTCTTCTAAGTTTTTGAGATCTGAATGCTTCTCTTGCTGCTTCAAGCTCATCGCCCATCAACATAGTTATATCTTTAGTTTCATATAATTGTGTTCTTAGAAGTTTCAATTCTTTTTCCAAGTGTTGTCTAAGGTCTTTTTCCATTTGCAACTGATACTCAACATCCCTGAGTTTGTATTCAGTTTCTCTACTTACATGCATATATCTCATCAGTTGCCGTTTTAGATTTCTGTTTTCAGCTCTTAGTGTGTTTATATGTACTGGTGCACCATAATCAAGTTTGTGTATTGGGTTACCTTCCTCATCTATACCAAAACTAAATGCCACTGGTTTGGCGTATGGATCAGCTCTACTAACCTTTAAATCTTCTTCCCAATCTCTTGCTGATATGTCAAATAATACACTATGGTGCGGGTCATCTGGATTAAATCCTGGATCATCTCTGAATTTAAAATTAGGTGCTGGTTTATCAAGTGGTGGGAACCATTGACCTGTCTCTGGTCTTGCAGTGATACTATCAACAAGTAGTGCTCTCCATCCACCATTGACCCATCCTATTTCCACAACAAATTTGTATGGCATTGGGTTACCACGTTTGGTCCATAGTACAACTGGTATGTATTGACCTTTTTTATATCTTTTTGCAATAAATCTTGCAAGCTTCTTACTTTCCTCTTCTATGGTTTGTGTCACTTCTTCTTTCTTCTTTATTTCTTCATCTTTTCTCTTAAGTTCATCTTTTGTTTTTTCGAATTCAACCCTTAGTTCATCATATATCTCTTCAAGTTTCTTTGCTCTCTCTTTCTCTTGTAGGACTCTTTCTTTTAGTATTTCTGCTTTTTCTTCTAATAATTCTGTATCTGATTTATGTGGTACTATTCTGACTTTTTCTAATTCTTCGTCTTCAATTTTATGTTCTTTACTTCTGATTTTTGGTAAACTTGGTACCATTGGTAATTTAATACCCTTTTTTCTAATAATGAATATAACTGATACCATTACTAAGACGACAAATATCAATCCAACTAATATGCTAATAGTTTGTTCATCATACATAACACTCACCTCAATAATCTGTATATCACCATAGCTATTATCATTAGTATTAGACTTATACCTATGGTTAACATGATTTCTTGTGTATTAGCGTATATAATCATTGATATAACAGCAATACCTGATGCCATTATAATAGCCAGTGCTTTACTTGGTCTCCTTTCACCAAAATCAGTCATAGTTCTAATTGTTATTCTATCAACGAGTCTCCTTATTGGTTGTTTAACTTCACCTATTACAAGTCCAAACATTACAGAAATTACCATTATACTTATGATCTTACTTGCATCATATTTTGTTGCTTCAAAGTATTTATTTCTAACCCAATCGAGATATACTGTTAGACCATATATATTATTATATTTATTTTCAATTTTAATTATATCTGCTAATGTTCTTACTCTTATTGTTTCATTATCAAATCCCCACACTGGTTTTAGTACAATGCCAGGTTTTTGGTATCCTTCTTTCAATTGTTCTGGTTTATAGAATGCTATCTGTTTGTATTGTCTCCATTTACCTGCATCACCTTGCCACGGACCAACGTATTGATATACTACTATACCACCTAATCCACCTTCATGAAATATTAGGTCATATTTTGGACCTTTTGAAGTCACCTGATATATGTATAATTCATCCATTATTTGCCTTGCGTCCCATGATTCAAGATCATTTATCTGATTTTTGAGTTTGTCTCTTTCAGCTGTTAATTTTACGTTTTCAACATTTAATTTGTTCACCTGATCTTTGAGATCTTTTATTTCTTTATTTAGTTCCGATATCTTTTTATTTAACTCATCAATAGTAGCATTACAGGTAGTATTATCCACCTGATCACCTGATACAGTACCAGTTATTAACATTATACTTAGACATATTAATACTATTTTTATAAATCTCATTTTTCAACACACTCCATTACACATATACCTATCAATTCTTGTATACTACTTTTATCAAAATCTTCAATATCAAATACATATACATTACCGAACCATTTGTTTTTACCTGACATAGCCACAGATCTATATTTTGTGCAATTAAACATATTACTACAGAACATTCTACAAAATTCAGTATTATAAGCCACTGATATTCTTATTTTACCATCTACTATACTATGTTCAAACCATGATAGTAATTTTATTTTATTTTTAAATTCATCTTTGTATATAATTTTATATTTTATGAAATCTCTTAACACATAATCACTTATATTTGTATCACCATTCATTAATTTATGTAATGCGTCATAATATTCTAATTTATTACTTTTAGCAGTTATAAAAGCTAATATAACAGGTAACATTTCATTAGTTACACCTGATACACTAACTCCTATTTCATATTCGGTTTTATTCAGTAATATTTCTATAATTTCACTATAATCCTTACCATACTTTTGTAGTCTTTGTAATACATCATCATTTATTCTTATGTACTTATCTTTTCCTATAATCAGTAAATCGTCATCAAATACAATATTAGATTCTTTTAATTTACTAATTTTACTTTCTTTTGTAATCCAAGATATCTTGTAACCTCTGTAATATTCATGGTATCTCTCGAGATCAGCTACATTTATAACATCCACAACTGATCGGTTTTCAACATCAACTAACACTATGTATGTATCATCTGGTTTCTCATATAGTTTTTCAGCTTGTCTATCGTATATCACTATCGTTTTATTGTATAACTTCTTACATTCCCATCTTTTATTGTCTCTCGTGGTGATGAAATCAGGAGAATTGTATTTATTATATATTATTTCATCTATTTTATATCCTTTACTAATTAGCCAATCATATACTATTTGTTCAGTAATGTTCATCATCTTCACCTTACTCCATTTATATAATAACCAGTTATAACTTAATGCAATATAAAGCTTTCTCATAGTTATTAGTATTCACTTATGTTCCATAAGGTTCAACTCAGTCTAACCATAATAAGAAAAGATTTATATATAACAAGATAAAAATGTATACTTGATATAAAACAAAACGAGGTGATAAGTATGGGAGCAGTCGAAAATTATAGAGCTGGTGTAGACAACTTCTGCAAGGAAGAGTTTGGTGTTTCTGCTGGCGATGCCTGCAGGCTCGCCATGAGAAACGAGTACAGAAAGATCTGGTAATTTTTTATGCCAGAGAAACTTGCTCCGGTTGTCAAAGAATATCTCGAATCAATGGAACATTTTTGTTTAGACAATTTTGGCACAACTGATCTCAGAGTCTGCAAGTATAGACTTGAGAAAGCATACGAAAAGGTTTGGCAATGATTTTTAATATTTAAATTTTTTATTTCTATTTTTTATTTAATATTTCACTTTTATATCGCATGACAGAATGTAGAGTGGTATCATGCATCAGTCACTAATATGTTACGGTGATAGTAAGAAAATAAATTGTAGGTTAGGTGATCATGATTATGGTTATTTACCTGTATCAAATGTGCTTTTTGATCTAAGTACAAAGAATAATCTCTCATCTGTTAGTATATCAATAGATAAAAAGAAGGGATATTACATTCACATTGATCCTGATGAAGAGAGTTCCATCATTTGTAACAAAGAGTTTGGTAAGTATGGAATGGAGTTGAGATGTAAGGCTATAGGTCCACACACACCAGATTTTCCAGAGATTTGGGAACATATCACAGATATTGATGAGATACAAGAGGTACCTGATGAAGTAAAAGATAAGGTACATGAACTCTATAATCAGGTCTTAAATGAGTCATTTCCAGATATAAAAGACAAGATTGACTATCTAAAGATATTTGTAGTTCCAAAGCTCAAAGGCAAACAGTATGCATACTCAAAGTTCTGGGTCACTGATGATAATGAAGTCTATCCACTAATAATAGGTTATAGTCCAGAAGAATTTGAAGATATAAACACTGATTCAGTTGTACAACAGAGATTCATCATGGATACAATACATGAACTTACACACATAAGAAGAGCTTTTGGCAACAAATACACACTTGATGTTGGAACAGAGGAAGGCGAGACTGTTGCTGAATCTTTAGTACGTGGTGACTGGGTCATCAGGATCAATTATCCATTCCCTGATGGTTATGTTGAAGAGATAATTTATGTTAAACGTTGTGTATTACCAAAACAATACTGTTTCGAATCTCTCAAAGATGCAAGAGATTTTGAAGAATTCAACTATGAACTCATCAGTGGTGAAGATAAACCTAAAACCCTAAATCCACAGAATACACCAGACTGGGATGATATTGAGTCTCGTGTTCCAGTTACACCAGTAGTTGATATGCTTAGAGGTATTGAAGGTTCATATAATGTATTAACAGATATTTCTGAGTATTGGCTGATCACTACAAGTCCAAGTGGTAAACGGTACTTATATAAAATATCAGATTTACATATAGATGGACAAAGACTTTCATATACTGATGTATTAGAAGGTATAGATGAGTTGGATGCTATACAAGGTAATGAAGATATTGAAAAGATATGGGATTATCCATAAGGAGGTGGTAGTATGTCTGGTTATGAATATGGAAAATATGGAAACGAGACACATATATATCGTAATGTGGAAAATGTACTTATATTCTGTAATGATGTAAGGGAAAGAGATAGGGTTGAGTGTACGGTTATAATAGATGGCGAGGACTACAAACCAACAGAGTTCGATCATATAACTGGTGTAGTCTTTGATGGAGATTTCTATGGTTTTATTACACATCGTGGTGGTTTCATTCACGAACCTGGAGACATAGAAGTAAAAGAGTATTATGATTACAGTATAGAGGGTGGTGTTCCTGTACTTAGAATAGAAAAGTTAAAGAGGTAATTTCCATGGATATATGAATGTATAATAGAGGTGCCAATAGAAATGTTTCCATTACGAATTCCTGGAGGTGGTGCAACCGATACAGTTAATTATATTACAAACACCTATGATATACATATAACAGAAGATACAACAAAATATATTAAGTATGTAAGGAGGTAATCAACATGTCCACATTAAGGTGTTATTCAACAATAAAGACAACAATAATATTTGAACCTACATCTTATGAAAAAAATGAAATAGAATCTGAAGCACTTGAATATTTTGCTAGAGACATACTTAGAGATAAAAATTATAGAGATTATGTACGTAGGAATTCTAAGTTCGATTGTGTATGGGAATATTAGTAGAGGAGTGATCATCATGTCAAAATATAGGTGTATATTAAATGCTAAAGTGTTCTTCATTGATGCACATGATGAAGATGAGACTATGAGAAAAGCATTAGATATGGAAAGAGATACAGATATATTATATAATTGGTGTGAAGAGGTGAAATCATAGTGAAACATTATAAGGAGCTGATATTATGACCTATGGTGAATATAAATGCAAAGTTAAGATAGGTGCAGAAGGATCTTGTGGATTTGTAGCAGAATAACTTAGTGATGCCATAGACATTGTTGAGTCAGATCCTGAATATTGTCTATATGGTACTATAAGTAATAGAGATACCAGAACAGGTATATTAGAGGTCAAATGTGAACTTGTAGAATCTTATTAGGAGGTAATCATCATGACTGTATATAGAAATGTTGAAGACATACAAATAGTATGTGAAGAGATAGGACATGGTAGATGGTGTAAAGCATACATAAGTTATCCTGATCTGAGATCAGATGAGACAGAAACTGCATATGGTATAAGCATAGTTGGCTTTGATCAGGCATACATAACTCCAGGTGGTGGACTAATATATGTTGATGGAGATGTTGATATAGAAAGGTACTTTGATCCTGGTATAGAAGGTGGTGCACATATGTTAAGAATCAGGAAAATACATTAAGGAGGTGGTACAATGCAAATGTATGAATGTAGAATAAAATTTGTAGTAGATATGTATAATGAAATTGGATATGGTGACAGTCCAAGTGATGCGGCAGATAATGCCTTAGAGCGTTTGGCCACCAGAATTCAAACTAATCCAGAAACTTTCATAGATGATGGTCTCGTAGTTGTGGTATGTAGAAGAGGTTGGAAGTGATCACTATGGTACTACGTTTTGATGTAAGATTCGAGACATTGAAGGGGGTAAGGGTTACCTTGACAAATGAATTAATCTCCGAGGTTATAGATACAGTTAGAATATAGGTATACGGGGTGATCACTCATGTCCCCAACTCTTACCTGTATTCGAGTAGAAGAAGGATTTGATTGCAGATTGATCACTGATGGTAAACGTGTGGGTGAGTGGAGAGTAGGTAGTGTAGAGGTTGAGAGTGAAGAAGGTAAAGAGATCAGCACTGAAATCGAAACCTCTCTACGTGCATTCATGGCTACCACTGATGATTACTTCAATTGTAGTGAAGAAGATGGTAAACTTGTCTGCAAAGGTTCACTAACCAGAAAGGTAGTAGAAAAACGTGGTTTCTGGGAACGTCTCTGGGGTGATTAACATGCTGGATCGTAAGATATTAAGGTCACTCGCCACTGATGCCGATTGGTATTGTATGGATAGATTTGATACACCTGATGAGAGGACTGCTTGTAGAATAGGTGTACATAAGCTAAAAGATATGATAGAAAATGTAATATAGGGAGCTGATACAATGAGAAATTTAATTGGTAATAGAAAAATCATAGATGAAAAAGTGACAATATCAAGACCGACAAGATATGAATCACTGTATCGTTGTAATGTAGAATTATGATTAGAATAAAGTAAAGTATCATTCTGTAGGTAAAACAAAGTAGTTAAATGGTAAAATGACCACCTTAACCATCCCCTCCTATCTATCAGAACAAGACATAATAGACATAAACAAAGATCTTAGTCATGATTACATTGAAATCTGTGGTATCAAAGACAATGACACCTACATAATTCTTGGAGCAGGTTTCGGTTCTTGTATGTTTGTTGTACCTGATGAATACATCAGCCAACCTGATCTCATCGTCTTCCATACACACCCCATAGAAGAACCTCCATCAGATATGGACATAACAGTAGTTCAGCACATGTGTGTATCAATGGAAGTCTTCACACCACAACACAAATACATCATTACCCATACTTGCTCAGATGCCTAACACAAAAACCTTTATAAATAAAGATTATTATAATATATTCTTGAGGTGATATTATGGGTAAGTACCAAGAAATGTGGAATAAATATATATCAGAACATCCTGATGAAGTAGATCATATGTTAAGGGATATCAAGGAATATGAAGAGCAAGACATACCCTTTTATATTTATATGCCAGAGATATACAAGAAATACCCAGAAGCAGTAAAACTTCTTGAATTGGCTGGTATTGAAAGTACATGTGAAAAGCAATTTGGTACATCAGATTTAGATGAGTGCAGAGAATTGATTAAAAAGAGTTATATATCTATTTGGAGGTGATGCGAAATGTTTGGAAAATCAGGTAGAGGATCAGGTAAGAAACTCATCAGACTCGACGATGGCACATCACTGCTTTGTGAAATGGACGAATTTGACAACATCCTACCTGATACCTGTGAACCTCTCATAAGCGAGGGACACGCAAACACTGAAAATCTCGAGTATCCAAAACCCAAGATCACCAGGAAACCATTATAGATATATCTACATCACAGGGGTTATCATTATGACAGACCATTCTTATATTTGCTCTGTGCATATCAATACAAGTGTACCAGTAGAATCACCTAATTACGATGAGGCTATCCAGAATGCATTATATAAAATTATGAATGAGATGAAATCAAGACCTGATAGATTCATAGAGAAAAACCTCGGTAAAGTAGAATGCTTTATTCTATCAAAATAGGAGGTGATACCATGGTAGAGTATAGATGTGTAGTAAGTATGAAGTATAGTTCGTTTGTTAGTGCTTCAGACATATATAGTGCTAAGGATTTATCACTAGTTAATCTCGGACATGAAATCATAAAAAATGGATTAGTAAATTATATAGATGATATTGAGTGTGAACCTATATAGATTTCAGGAGGTGATACCCACACCATGACCGAGTGGTGTAGGATTGTATTTAAAGAAACCGATGAAGGTATAGAGATGCTTGTAGAAGATAAATGTCTAAATTGGTTAAAAGATAAAGATTAACATGATATCATCTGCAACTGATCTCAGGGCAGACATGGCAGCTCTATTGCTGGATAAGACCAGACGAGACATACGTGACTTATTGCGTCATAGCGACCCTCTTACACTTACAGAGATTGCCAAAAGTATAGGTCAATCTGAGCAAAACACTTACTATCATCTTAACAAGATGCATGATGCAAATATAGTAGTCAAGTACACCACAAAACTCAATGGTCGTCTTGTGACTGTATATACTCTCTCAGATCAGTATGAACAATTATTTTCTGAACCTAAACCAGACATCACTCCTCTATTTGCTCTACTCATAACATATAGCATCTCTACATTGCTATTGATCTTCATACCAGACTCTATTATGTTCATATATAACATATTTGGTGTAAAACACACACTGACTGCACTTGCTCTAAATCTTGTAGGTCTGATAACAACTCTAACAATAGTTCTAATCTATACAATACGTGATTTTATAGATATAATTAGATATAAATTACCACACTGATGTCCTATGTCACTCATACCACAATATCTCATAGACATATCTGAACAACTTGTAAGCATCATAACCTTTGGACAACTCGACGCTATCAGGGTCATGTATGATCAGTGGCTATCAGTTGGTGTATATAATCCACCAAATATACTTGCATACATATTTGCTGTACTAATAGTTGTGATCAGATTTGCAGTTCCAATTATACTAGTATATTATCTAATAATAAAAAATATATTTAAAAATATTTACCTGCAACTGATCTCCGTATCAGTGGTCATAGTGGTCTATGCTTTGTTTTATTTCAACCCTATAGAACTATTCAATGAAGCAGTAAACAGCATCAATAAATTCTACTACTTCTTACTTGCATTACCTGGACTTGAGTACGAACCATTCCTCTTTGTTGGTCTAACCAATGGATTATACATATTCATCATACGTGCTATCTTTGTATTTGTGTGTATTTGGGTTTTCTTCATTGCACTGATCGGTTTATCTACTCTTGTGTTCTGGATCATTTCTGCAGGTAAAAGTCCATGGCAATTTACTGATAAAGACTTTAAAGCATTTACTCTTCAGCTTGCACTTGCTTTCCTTATATTCTATCCACTTCTTGGTGCATTCCGTACATTTATGACCATCCTTGCACTGATCATTGGCAGTATCGAATTCAAGGAAGCTTTTTACACTATCAGAGGCTATGAGAAGGTATGTTTTAATGAAGGAAATCAGGTGATATGTCGGTGGGGCAAATAAATGAATTATTAAACCTCCTTCGCACTGATCCTGAAGTCAGGAAAGAGGTAGCATCATACTTAGCTAATGATATCATCGATGAACTATCTGAATATATAAGAAAAGAAATAGAAAATTATGCTAACACTGATCCAGTCATCACCCGCAGAAATACTCTCAAGGCTATACTTGCAATGTTACTTATTACAGGTGGTATAAGTAAATCATCTGCACTTACAGATATAACTGATAGACGTATAACCATAGATGGTAAAGAAATGGTATTTGTTTCTCCAGGTGCAACTGATGGTCAAATCATAGTTAGACAAGGTAATAATTGGCAGGTTGCAGACCCATCGGTAGATAAATGGGCAGGCACATCACTTACACCGAGAGATATTACACTTGATTTAAAACGACTAACTGATACTACATTATCATATTTCCAAGCTTTTAGGGTATTTACACCTAATTTCTTTAAACCACTCCGTACTTTTAATCTATATCTTGAACTAACAAGTGATTCTATAGATGATGAGGTTATACAAGTAGTTAGTGGTACTGGTACATCTGATGAAACAACCGAGTACATTGATCAGGGTGAGATTGCATGGGTTGAATCTGCTGGTCTTGAGGTTGAATTTAGTTCTACACCAGATATAACATGGAATGCAAATAAATATGTTAGGTTACAAAGAAAACATTACCCATATGGTACCACTACACCTACATTAGATGAGGAGAAATATGGTGGTAAATCAAGTAACGTTCAAAATTGGCGTCATGTGATGACCCTTTCTGACTTTTTCCATTATATAGATAGTAATAGAATCACTGCAAAATCACACCTCAGACATGATTTTATAGCTCCAATGAATAATCATTATTGGTTCAGAAATGAACAAGGTGATGAATATATAAAAATAGTTGCTGATGCTGGGTGTTTTACCTATACAAATGATGTCCCAGTTCTTTATATGAAAGGCATGGTATTCAGTGTAGATGATATATTAGCAACACCATAAGAGGTGATCAGTTATGGTTGGACGAAGTCTTACTCCAACAGAACGGTTATCACGTCATAAATGGTTAGAATTTGTTGTGGTTAATGAAGATGGTGAGGTTTATGATCCACTCGGATCACGTGTAGATTCATATACTGAGAGAGAATTGCAAAGAATTATATGCAGATATCTCGATGATAAATACGAATATAGACCTAATTGGTGCAGTATAAGACTTTGATAAACATAACTCCAATTTAAACAGATATTTAACAAAATATTTATTAATGAAAAATTTATAATAATTTAATAGGTGTACCCCCATGATACCTATAAAAGAGATTGAAGCTAAATACATATTAGACAATAAAGAATCATGTGAAAGATTTGGTGGTGTGTGGTACGATAATAAATGTTGGTTTGATCTTGGAGGTGATGAAGATGAAGAAGCTTAAAGTCACAGCCAAAATGAATAAAGAAATGGTTAATGAACTTAGCAATGATCTTGGTATACCTGAAGAAAAAATACCTTTTTTAGCTGAAAAGCTTGTCAATAACCCTAAAAGTAGGGATATCATCATCAATTCTCTTGGTAAATTCTTTGGTAGACGGAATTTTCTTGAGGCTTTATTTGCTGGTGGAGTTGCTGCAGTTGGTCTATCAGGTTTAGCTTCTGCAAAAACAGAGATAACAGATAATAATGTCAAGATATCTGATGCTGTAACAGGTTTAGATTGGCATCTCAAATCACCATTACCATTCTCAGCAATAGTAGGTATAGAGGGTAATCATGTAAGAGCTTATGACGGTAGGGGTAATCTTATTTCTTCTGGAGAAGCAGGAGTAGACGATGCAAGTGTGATACAAAGTGCGTTGGGTTCATTAACAACCGGGAGAACTTGGAAAGAGAAAGTAGTTTTGCTCGGTGATTTTACAATATCGACTAAATTAAGTCTCCCTGACTATATACATCTAACCGGTGAGGCAATATTACAACCTTCCACAGGGTTTACTGGAACATTTATAGAAGCTATAGGTAAATCCCATATAGAAATCAGCAATCTAACCTTCAATTTAAACGATGAAGATGGTATAGACTATCTTTTGTTACTTAAATACACTGGGTCAGATAATCATATACACCATTGCAGATTTATCTCACAAAATACTGTTAAAGCAGGGGTGATACACATACAAACTGAGAATAGCTCCTTCTGCAATAACTTAGTTGAAAATATATGGATAATAAATGTGGTAGACCTTGCTAACCATTTCGTATTTGCTGACAACATCGTAAGAAATACATATGATAGCTGCATTAGTGTAGGAACTGCTGCAGCAAATGGCCAACACGATATAGTTATTAAGAACAATGTATTTGAAAAACCGACAGGAACGAATGCTGGTTTCTGTGTAGATGTGTTTGGTGATGTGAGAGATGTCATCGTTGAGGGAAATATATGTGTAGGGGGATTATATGAAAATATTTACATACAGCCAGATGGTAGTTTTCTTTACTTCCCACAAAGGGTAACAGTATCAAACAACATCTGTCGAAATAGCGGAAGATTTGGCATAGCTACAGATGGAGACGGTGTAAAAGACGTTATCATCAAAGCGAATCAGATATTCTCTCCAGCAAACCATGCTATAAGAGTCGCAGGAAATAACATAATAATCGAATCTAACAGAATTGATGTTTCTGGAGCGATATTTGCAATTAATGTTTACACTGATGCGTCTACTAAATACAACAAAATAAAAATTCTGAATAACCAAATCGTGGGTGGTGGAATATATCTCAGTTCAGATTATTCAGAAGTAATATGTAACACTGTCGAGAACGCCTATTACTCTGGAATATCGTTAGGTGGAGTAAACTATGCAATAATATCTAAAAACATTATCCGAAACCCAGGACAAGGAGGAAGCACAACATGGGATGATGGAATAACTTTGAGAGATTCAGCATATAGACCCAACTCAAACTATGTAGAAATCTTTGACAATATAATAATTGATGACCAAACGACAACAACAACAGATGTAGGAATTAATGAAATTGCAGGAGATAACAATAGAATTTACAGAAATAGATTAGTAGGTAGCTTTATTTCAGCAGTTATTTCAATAACAGGAGCAAACACAACAGTAAAAAGAAACTTAAATTACACCACCGAATCCTCCGGCACAGCCACCATCACCGCTGGCAACACAAGCGTAACGGTCAACCATGGTCTCGTTTCCACACCTTCTATAGTTATAGTAACTCCAGATCAAGACACTAGCTTCAGAGTAACAAACAAAACCTCAACAAGCTTCGATATAGTAATTCCTGCTGCACTCGGTGTAGATTGCAACTTCTCTTGGATAGCCGAAGTATAACACCCTTGGAGGTGATCATGACCACTTACACCTACTGCAAACTAACCTACTATAATACTGCAACGTACTTATTCTGGATCATCTCCTTTTTTCTTACTTCTATATCTCTAAGGTTACTACATGAAACCCTCCACGGTATTTTTTCTGTACTAACTGGTGGATCATTTGGCACAATCAGCATTCTACAATGGATCCTATTCTATCCTGTATTCTCCATCAGTTGTAGTGGTGGTAACCCTTTTTGGGTTATCGAGGGTACCCTAATCGCTGTATGGTTCATATCATTGTTTATTGTGTTATTTACATCCTATCCTGTACTCAGGTTAATCATGGACGATTGTACTGCTGCAAATCTTAGTGGAAAACTCTTTGGTGTACGTCTTGCATCAGTTGTAGAAATGTTCGGTACTGCAGTTTACGCACTACCAAACTTCATGTTCTATTTAGGTGATGGATATGTTCTTGGTGGAGATGGCACCATCATGGCAATGATCTTTGAACAGATGGGTTACTCTCCACAACTTCAGTATGTTATGGCTTTCATGATGCTTATAGGTTCATTCTTTGCACTATACTATGCTCTTAAGTGTGATAGCCTAATATGTTCATGTAGGTGGGGATATCCATGAGAGAGTTCATCAGTCTATGTATAGCTACCTTCATTATGACCATAGTATTTGCTCTATTCCTCAATTACCTTCTATTCATTCCAATAGATACAGCTTTTGTATATGGGTTAATAATAACCTTAGTCACACTGATCGGACATGAACTCGTACATAGGTTTACAGCAACACTACTCTGCAACATGCATGCAGAGTTCAGAGTCACATCACTTGCAATAGAACTTACATTATTTAGTATATTAATATTATGTGCACTGATCCTATTAAAACAATATACTGGTTTCTACACATACATCATTCCAATAGTTGCTTCTCCAGGTGCAGTATTCATTGGTAGAATGCATAGCAACTGTTCTGACAATGTTGCATCATATGCACCAGCATACAATCTAATAGTTGGCATAGTTACCCTTATGTATCTCTATACTGTAACCGACCCTCCATTTGTATTAAATGATATAAATAATTATTGGATAACCCTCTTGGCACTGATCTCGTACTTCTCCTTTGCATTAGCCTTCATCAACTCATTACCTCTAAAGTTCGGTGACACACTTGCATTAGATGGTTGGCATGCACTCAACATAGATCCCTCTGACAAGTTTGTTACCTCCATCATTGTTGCAAATATCGTCATTTCATTCATTGTTCTGTTTGTATTAGGTATATGGGTTATCAAGATACCAGCGGGGTGATCATCTATGGATGGGGCAAGCACCATTGCATCTCTCATCATAGCTCTAATGTCAGGTAGTATTCCAGATTTCGAACCACTCAACTGGCTATACAACCTACTCTTCTCCACATCACTACCAGACTATCTCATCTATGGCTTCACTGCAATCGGTCTATTCTCTCTATTCTACTCACTAACTGTTGTCCTCATCATCACTCCAATCTCATGCACATTAAACGGTTCTCTATCTACATGGTTTAATAAGCTAAGCACAGAGGACCTCATCTTCATTCCACTTGTATACATAGTTTATCTTGCATATCTATACCATTATGACCTATTGACCCCTACTGCAGCATCAGTTGGTATTCTTGCTGTTATGCTTCCATTCATCTATAGACTTACTGTATATACTATAGATAAATATCTAAGAACAGACTCTTGCTACCGTAACCTCTATCTCTTTTTCATCTCATTCATCCTACTTATCCCCATCAGTGCACTGTACCTTATCATTGTTCATACCGTTATCACCTACGTAACCCCGTAAACACCCGGAGAGGTGGTCACCTGTTATATGAGTTGCACCTACTGCACCTATTCCACTCTATGTATATTGTATGATATATATGTATAATATATAATATATATAATATATAATAGTATAAAAATAATTATTGGATTTTCCTCCCCCAACTGATCACCTGCACACCCCATATACCCATTACATATATTATATAAATATATAAATAATAAACCCTTCCCAACTGATGCGAGTAAAACCAGTGCTTTCTATTGTTAAAATCCATATTTAAATAATCTTTATATATGTATAGATTAACGAATATATTAATTAAACAAGATTTGATGTTTGGAGGTGAACGATGAACACGAAAATAAAATATTTGGTATTCCTGATTGCAATGATCCTATCAGTATCCAGTGTCTACGCTGTTGCCATACCTGGACAGAGTACATTACCTTCTCAATCACTCCCATACAACCTCAAACAAGCTACTAATCTAACACCAAATGATACTGTAGTCATTGCAGTAGCAAATCCCGATGACTACAAGGTCATTGCCATAGCTGACATCATTGCCAACCACATAGGTGCACCAGTGTTAATAACACCACCTGATAAATTAAGCATATACGTCATTGAGTCGTTGCAACAGCAATTGGCATATGGTAATATAACTAAAGCCATAGTTGTTGGCACTGATGCGAATACAACCAGTATATCCACACTCATTGCTGATATAAGAGAACCACTAACAGACAAAAATATAGAAGTAATTAACACTATATATGCCAGTACACCAGAAGAACTCAGTATGAAAGCTGCACTCTATCAGTGGGACACATCCTCTTCTATAATTGTTGCTGATGGTTATGTACAGGCTGATCTTGGTAAGGCAGTGATCATGAGTAAGATAGATGATATACCAGTGATCTATGAACAGATAGGATATGACAGTATAAATAATACGGCGATAATACTCAATACTTCAACCATATACGTAACACCTGCAGTTGACCCAGAGGTACAGACACTCATGACAGGTAATTATACCGTCAATACATCATGGCATAACATTAACCTCATGAATGATCTCGAGGACATACTTGCATCAGTCCAGTCAACAAATTATAATGGTACATTTGTGGTTGTCAAGGAGACAGATACCACACCATATGACCCATTCTTCCATGCTGTAGGTAACTTAGGTGTATCAAATACTTCAATAGTCATAGCAGACAACTCTACTGGTCTCGGACTTAATCAGACCACGTACCTTACTAACACTAAACCAAATGTTACTGTGCTCATAGGAAACCTAACTATAGCTGAGGAGACTCTTGCAAATGAAATAGCCATTGCAACTGGATATGTTCCATGGCGTGTAGTGTATGATAATGATGTAGAGAAAATAACAGAATTATCACTGATCGCTAATAATTATTACTACCCGGTTGTCATAACATCATACACACAGACAAATAATACATTCACATATAAATTCAAGAACATAGGATTCACTGATGTTGTAAAGTTCGCAGATTATAGTCTTAGAGTCGAATTCACTAAGACATCTGGTACATTTGATAATAGTGAACCAACACCATATCTACAAAATGATACAGCAGTTATATATAGATTCTCTGATCCAATATATCCTGCAGATTATGCAACACTGACATTCACCGCAAGTGAAGGAACTAATTTCACAGTGATACCTAAGATAATGTACAATACATATACTTTGGCTGGTACAGTCAAACCATTACAGTCATTCTTTGACTATCTGTTGTCATACTTTGCTGCTGCACAATCGTGGATAATTGATATATTCAATACAATCGTTGGTATATTCAGTGTTTACATACCACTACCAAGTTATGCAGTGACTGTCATAGCTGGTATCGTAACATTCTTGATACTTTGGACCATAGTTGGTTTCATTGCTTACGTGTTCAAAGAATATGCATTCAAGAGTAAGGTAACTCAAAAAACTTGGTATGGTCCAATAGTATGGGTATTAAGGAGGTGAGTATAAAATATGAGAAAGGAAATATTAATAGCTGTGTTAATGACTGCACTGATACTAGCAATGTCTCCAGTGCTTGGAGCTAAAATAACTAAGTTCAATAATGAGACTGCAGAAACAGTTGATCAGGTCAGCTATTTAGTATTGGGTAAAGATTTGTCAGGAAATGTAACAGTCCAGTTCAATAATAATAGTAATAGCTACGGTTATAGACTCACAACTACTGCACATAAGTTGGTTATAACCTTTACAGCTAATCTAAGTAACCAGACAGGTAACTTCAGTTACACTGCTACTGGTGATACTGTAAACCTTACGGTTACACGGTATCCAACTAATATAACATTCAATTACACCAATGCTATATGGACTGCTAAGAATGTTAATATAACAGTGGTTAATCTTACGTTTAACTATAGTAGCGGATATGTCTCATCTCAGGGTATTGATACTGGAACAGTAATGACAGATTCTGCAGTACTTGCTTATGTGTCAAATGCATCAGCCACTGATTATACAACCTCAACCACACCAGAGAAGATAACCTACATAGTCTTTGATCCTGCTACTGTGTACAAATATTCATCTTACTTCACCACAACTGATGATAATGTCACAGTTTATGTGACTGATACCACAAGTGCTATAGATCTTAATCTTAGCAAGGCTAGTGTTAATAAACTCTCAATCAGTTACAAGCTTGAGAGATATAATTATAGTAATACAAAGGTTCCAATTAATAAGGCTTACTTCAATGTCTACCTTAACAAGACCTACTTCACAAGCATAGTACCAGTTGCTGGAACAAATAGCACTGATGTTGGACTTAGCGAGAGTAATGGTTACATCAAGGCTGTATTCCTTGATACCAAGGTTGCGTATAATAGCACATTCCTCCTAACTGCATATGCATGGGACACTAATGGTACACTTGAAGATGGCTATAAATTCATGTATGACTTGGATCCAATTGGTGGACCAAAGGTTACAAGCACACATACTAAGAATGTCACAATTACGCTACCTGCTGCACTAGTTGCTCCACCAACTGCAATGTACTGGTGGAGTTATGAGTACTATGGTATATCAGTACTTGCATGGATAGGTATAATAGTGGTCATATCAATTGTTGCATTATTGATCTATAGATATAGCAAGGGTATGCCACTTATACCAAGATCACTCAGTGGTCAGGCCAGCATTATTGGAATGTTTGCATTCCTGGCAATATTGTCTCAGCTAACAGAATGGTTCAATAGTACTTGGACTTGGGCACAGGAGAACTATGTATTCATTGGAATAGTTATTGCGGCAGTCTTAATAACCCTGCTTGTGGTAATGTGGCACTACGGAACAACCAGAAGATGACCATGACATACAATATATTATCAGATCCATTATTTTTTATTTTTTCATTTTTTGGATTATTCGTCTTTATCTTTAAGTATAATAGGTATAGTGAAATATTTAGTGGTGGAATAAAATCTGGTAAAGAAGTATATGATTCAGATTATTTATATATATTAGTATCAACACTGATCACATTCTACCCTATATACGCTATAATAACCATAATATTCAACGAATCAGTCATAGAATTCAGTATACTGTCATTAACAGTATATTTCACGATTTCAACACTGATCGTTGGTATAATTTATACTATAGCATATTCACCAGTATGGTATAACACCGTAGCTAATAAGAATTATGATGCAATACTCGGATTGTTAGTAAGTCTAATGTTCGGGTGTTTCTTTGCAACATATATAGTTGTTGGACTTAACCCATCAACTGATGCTATAAGGTATGTCTTTGGGTATCACCTCAATCTGGCTTTAGACATATTGACATTCATTAGTACCTTAGCAATATTACCACTTATACAGAGAGTCATTGAATATACTTACTTTATATTTAATAATAATCTCATGGTCGCACTTAGAGGTTCATTATTTGCTGCTGTTGCTGGTTTAGTAGGATTTGGGACCCTCCTGGCAATGATCCCATTATTTACCTCTTCAATGATTGCTGGATCATTTGGTGGATTGCTTCTGAGAAATAATATTCAGTATGCACCAGCACCTTTCTTAGCTATCATAGCTGTACTTGGTGTACCACCATTTTGGCACACCTTTTATGAATTCATGTCATTTGCACTTATAGCTGGTTCAGTTGGTTTGCTCACATATAGCTTTGTAACCAGAAATAATCAACAGACGAGGTATGCGGTATCTGGTATAATATTAGGTTCTGGTATTTTAATGTTTGGTGCATTCACTGAAGTTACTGTTAGTACTACATTTGCATCGATAATCAGAGGTTATCTGAGTTTTGCTTCAGTTATTTCAGATATATCCATAGATGGTGGCTATATAATGGCGGTAATATTCACAATGATCTCAGTGGTATTCATGATTTTGTTAATAACATATTTTATAGAATTAGTTATAAGACTTGCTCGTGAGGTGGTAACATGAGTATTTTTGATAGGTTGAGAAATAAAATATGGGAAGTTTGCAGGAGTGCAGATGAAAGATATGAGGATATATGTATAGCACTCGACGAAGATCTAAGTCAGTATGAAAGGTTATATGAAAGTTTTAGCAGAAAGTTAAGAAGAGGAGGTGAAGAATAATGCCTGAAATAATAGCTAAGGGAGGTCCAGGTTATGTATTCTTCGAGAATGTACCTAAGATCAGCATAATCACAGCACTGATATACATAATAACAGTGTATATTAATGCAGTCAGTAGTGGAACTCTTTCAGCATACATTGATCTCTCAACCACAATAATGCTTTTTGGTGCCATACTTGCTGTACCAGCAATAATCATGGACTTAGCATTCACAGGTACATTTGAACGTGGCGAGATCATAATGGTTGGCTTTGTCAACTTCTTTGCATTGCTAACAGAGTATTACTTCTCAAATACATCTGCATTTGTTACGGCAGCAATGTATGCGTTGTATGTATATCTTGGATTATTCCTGGTATCACTTATACTATATGCCATATTTGCTGTGACAAGAAGACCCACCAGGTAATGAGGTGGTACAAGTGAAGAAAGTAATCCTAGCAATTTCAATAATCCTAATACTTATTTGTGGATCAGCTACGGCTATCTTTGGTACATGGTTAGGCACATATGATGTTACTTATTCTGGACAATCATTTAGTGGAAGTGTTAATATACTTGAGTACTATTTATATCGTATAGAACTTAATGCTGGTGAACAGTTCACTGCTAACCTTGATGTAATAAGTGGTGATGCAGATTTATATTCGTATGATTCCGGACTTAATAGTATATCATGTTATAGTTCTAATGTGGGCGATGATTCAATAACTTGTACTGTCGATGCAACTGGTACATATTATGTACAGGTGTTTGGTGCAACTGATGGAGCTTCACAATATACCTTAACCATCACATACACCGGAACACAACCAACTGTTACACCAGCACCAACCCCAATAGTTGAGACTATTTCCACTGATGGTACACCTATACGTGGCACATTACAACTCGGTAGCTATGCAGATTATAGATTTGATTGTCTAAATAATCATGTCTATACTGTCACTGTTACTGTAACAGATCCTGATCCTAATTTATATATCAAGGATCCGAGTGGTATTCAAATAACAAGTAGTAGGAATACTGGTTATACAACAGAAACTGCCACATTTGTTTCAATATATGATAGTGGATATTGTACAGCAAGAGTCATAGCAGAAGGTGAGGCATATGGTGATGCTTCATATACCATTCGTGTAGAAGATGTTACCGGGACAATATCAATTACTCCAACTCCACCAACTATAATATCAACTCCCACACCAACACCAATAGGAGTTGCTCCAACTGAGGAAAAATCACCTTTCGAAGGTGTCACTGATTGGATGTGGAATAACATAGTTAAACCATTCGTAATTGATCCAATAACAAGTGTTATTAATACAATTACCAAAGGCATAACAGATGCTCTTACTACTGTATTTGATACTATAATAGGAGCACTTCAAACAATAGGTAATGCAATATTAGAACCTTTAAGAATCATATATAATGCTATAACTGAGGCACTGAACACTATATTCTTTGGAGGTGAGTAACAATGCCTCTAACAGATATAGGTTATGTATTTGCAGGAACTATAATGAGTATAATCGGTGTGGCACTAATAGTCATAACCTTTGATAAACCTATAATTAATATACTGACCACAGTAATCGGCTGGACTCTCATAGTACTTGGTGGCATGGTTGCTATGTATGGTGTCATACCAGAAACAGCACTTATGATATTCTTTGGTGCATCAGCAATAATCTATATAGCAGGTATGGCATACATATTATATTATGTCATAAGAGGAATGAGACAGGTAGAGGTGGTAAAATGATAGACTGGAATATGTTCGGGGCAGGTATTGCACTAATAATATTCTCAGTGTTACTGTACTCTTTCAGTGGTGTTCTTAGTCTATTCAAAATAAAGGCAAAGATTCCGTGGATCATACCATTCACATTATTCATTATATCTATATTAATATTACTCGAATCAGTAGGTATAGTCACCGATCTCAATACATTGTTACTGACATCAATTAGCACCAGTAACATACCAGAACTCATATTTGGTCTGACCATATTCATAATAGCCATATATACACCACTACTTGAACGTTTAAAGGTAAATATCAGTGGTTGGACAAGGTTATTCATATTAATATTTGGACTATTACTCATACTTGATGCCATCAGAATCCTGCCAACCTTTTACTATATTGCAGGTATCATAGAAACATCCCTCATAGTTATTAGCACATATATTCAGCAATATCCATGGATATCAGGTCTCATAATATTAGGTCTCATAATTTATGCTACATTGATGTGGTATTATTTAAGTAGGAGAAGTGGAGGTGTCAGAACATGAATAAAATAAAAATAATTTTTACCATAGCACTGATCTTTATACTCTTGGTCACACCAACATTGGGATTCAGGAAAGCTTCTGATTATGCTAAGAATATGGGTCAGGCAACTGATGTTTTAAGTGATTTAGTTAGTGAAGGTAAAGTGCCACATGGGGCATATAATATGTTATCTATTGGTGGATCAGTGTATAAGAAAAGGATTACTGGTAATTTCTCTGAAAATATGGTTGTACATGGTGTACTTGATCAGGTATACATAGTTATTCATGGTAATGGTACTAAACTTGGTCCAGCAAATGCTACACAGTTCTCAGCTAATAATCAGACTGTTACTGCTCTTAATCTTCATTATTATCCACGTAACATAACACTAACCTTCAAAGGCTATGAATGGTGGAATAACAGTAACCAACACATAGTCAATAATACTGGTGTAACCATCAGTACTGCACCACTTTACGAGAATAATGGTACAGCATATGTTGTAGATTACTACACAACAAATAATCCAATTTGGCAGAGTAAACATACAAATATAACCTTAAACCTAACCACTGCATGGTTACAGTTGAATACTGATACCTTTGCACAAAATATAAGTATAGTTTATAATATAACCATAGATGATGGTACATTCACTGCATTCAGGTTACTAAATAATTCATTCTATGTTGCACCTAATGCTAGTTTAGCAGCAACACAAGATGATCTAAACATATATGTTAGTAATGACTCAGGTACAACATGGTACTTGGTTGTTGATGGTGCAGATGGTCTAACCTCTACTGGTACCCAGTGGACAGGAATTGTTGATCTGCTTACATATGCACAGGGTAAGAGTAGCTTGCTTATAAATATAACCTTTGGAAGTGATGGTGCAGATGATGCTGTTGGATTACCTGATTTACATTTCGATAATTTCAGCATCATAGTTGCTGTGTCTAAATTACCTACAAGAAATCCAAAGGTTGACTTAGATAATGATGGTACTTGGGATTATGGTACTACAGGGTCACTTATCAATACATCATCTGTGAGTGTTGCAATCGGAGATTTGGCACTGAACTTAACAAATAATATAAAAGTATATGCTGAAGGTAGTCAGAAGGTATTCATTAACTTCACGTGGAATGATGAAAACAGAACTGTGTTAAAGTTACTAACCATAGGAGACAATACAACAAATCTTACCCATAAATTCCTTGCTAATGGTACCAATCTAACCTTGAATCTACTTATGAATAAAACACTTTATGGTCATATACCTGTTACAATAATTACAGATGAACACAGTAAGATGAGGAGCTATAATTTCAGTCTTACAATGAATAGTTACAAGTACATGTGTATAAAACGTGCGACATTCACCGTGTCATCTGATACAGGAATTACTATAATTTCACACGAGGATATAAATATCAGTGAACCTATACCAGTGTTCATTAAACCCAGAGTAGGTTCAGTTACTGTATCAGTAAATGTCTGGAATCCATCAGCTGTGGTAGGTGCAGAATTATTCAATTCTACAATATCCTCTGAGAATCATTCTGCTGTTGTAGACATAATGATCACAGACATACCTGATGGTATATCACAGGTTGACTTGTACATAGATGGTGGATATGTCAGAACTATCAATGTGACAAATGATGTAGTCTACTTGAATGTCACTGGTTTCAGCGAACGTGTTATAACACTTCTACCTTCTACTGCTGCACTTGTGGCTCCACCACCTGAATATGACTGGTATACTATTACATCAATAATAGCTATAGTTGCTCTGTTTATAACACTATTGTACCTATTCGTGGCAACAATGCGTGGACGATAAATATTTATCTTTTAATTTTTTATATATAACAATGGAGGTAGTGCAATGAAGGTGATAAATGTATTACCAATATATATAGTCACACTGATCCTGTTGGTTGGTGTAAGTCAGGCATATGTCATAAGCTTTCAGAATCTGAATGACACAGACATCATTCTTCATCCGTCTCAATCATTTGCTTACTATCACGTCAATACTTCCCTCAAGTCCACAACTCCAGTCATAATAGAGAGTAAGTACATCTACATCAGTGGGACACCAGTTGAATTTAAACCATCAGTGCCAACCGATTTTTATTTAAATACCTTTAATCCTGAATATATATCTGAACCTGATACCGTGTTATTCAATTTTACAGTCTCAACTGATTACCATGAACAGGATATCACCTTTTACTTTGGTAATCTATCAGGTAAAACATTGATTGTGTATAAAGATGGAAATCCATGGTATATAGGTATAGCTAATAAACCTTACATATTCAAAGGGAATACAACAAGTATAATCAATTATGAGGTATTTACATTCAGTGATGGTCTTGGAATTAGGAATAGTGTACTTGAATCCAACGAACCTATAGCTAACATATCAAATTATTCTGAGGGTACAATAATAAATATATCTGGTATTGTTAGTGGTATAGATTATGATTATGAACTTGATGCAACCTATCTTCTTGTCAATGATTCCACAGGGTATACATTAGTTTTCATTACTGGATATGTCCCTATAAATATTAATGATACAGTGAATGTTACTGGTGTGGTGAGTATTAATAACACAGTAATAGCTGACTACCTCTACATTGGTGAAATATCTACAGGTTTCTCAAATCATACATATGTTATAAGGACCTTACCATCATCTGCTGTCACATCACCATATCTACTTATTGCACCCGCACTTCCAACATTTCCATATATAACTGAACCTGGAACTATATCATATCTGATAGCTATATTACTCATTGGTGGGTTGTTATATATTGCTTACAGGAGGTTCAGATCATGAATATCAAGGAGCTTAGATCATTAAACAAAGAACTCATAAAAGAAATCTCATCAGAATTTGGTATTGAAGAGGAGAAGGTTCCCAAGTTAGTCGATCTCATTGCAGAAGCAGTTAAACCCAAACTTAATCTTCATGTTGGTAGGAGAGCATTTCTCGCTGGTGCTGGCGGTATAGCTGCAGGTCTTCTTGGTCTTGGTGCTGTATCAGCTAAAACAACGATAACAGATAAATACATAGAACTTGATGGTGAGAAGTTCTATCCATCCTCAGTTGGTCCATATTCGGCTATTGTGTATATAGATGGTACCAAAGTAAAAGCAGAAGACTGGAAGGGTAAGGAGATAGCCAATGGTGTAGCTGGAACTGATGATGCGAGTGTGATACAGAATACTATAGAGTATGGAACAACTCCAGAGGGAACTGGAGTTTATAGACCTCGTGGTGGAATTATCTACCTAGGACCACATGATTTTAATCTATATCAAACAATAACAGTGTGGTCTAATATTCAACTTGTTGGATCAGGTTCAGGACATGGACTGGTAGATGAAGGTTCAACAAAAATAATTAATCAACAAACAGATGGTAGTCCGGCAATAAAACTAAGAGGACAAGCAATAACACTAAAAGGTTTCTCACTAAAAGGAAATACAAGCTCAGGTCACGGGATAACTACAGACATCATCAATGTTGGTGCTTGTTTGCATGTACATCTTGAAGATTTAGATATTTATGAACATGGCGGGTCTGGGATACACATGTACTCAGCATGCTATTACTGGTCAATTATTCATTGTAGGTCAAGTAAAAATACTGGTTCAGGCTTATTATCAGAAAGCGACGGTACATATTCACCAAATACATGTACAATTCTTGGAGGTAATTTTGAACAAAACGGAGATTCCGGTATTAAAATAAGTGCAGGACATTCATTTAAGTTATTTGGAACATCATTACAGTTAAATACCGGTTATGGATTTTATGACCCAAACACTGGAGCAAACAATCATATAATTGTTGGAGTATATACAGAAAACAATACTCTCAAAGGAATTAAGTGTGATGGCACCGGAAACTTAGTACATGGATACTTTAATGACAGTTACGAACTTGCAGCAAGCAACGCAAAACTACCAGAATGGATGGACACAAAAACCGGAACTATTAAATCACAGTACTTTGTAGGTAGTCAATATAATAATTATTTAAGAGGACCACCAACAGGTGGAGGAGACTTACAATTCCAAGCACATAACGGCACAAATTACGTAACCGTAGCAAAATTGACAGGTGGCAAATTTATAACTACTACAGACACATGGTTATCTTTTGAAAAGCTACAAGTAGCGAAAGGTGTTTTTCCAATTACGTTAGGAACACAAACTGTACCTGCTGGTGCAACTGTTTTAGCAGCCAGGTTCACAGTGCCATCGGGCAAAACTTTGAACATTCATATGATTGCGGAACTATATGACCCAGATGGTCAAATATCAGCAGAAGTCTACAATGTAACAGATACATTAACAGTAGCTACTGTAGATGGTTTTGACGATACAGGTTGGAGTGTTGTGGCAGGTAAAGTTGTAGAGTTCCGAGTTATAAATGCTGATGGTGTAAACCCACACGATGGAAATTATGGTTTTCTGGTTAGCTTTGTATGAGATGATTAAAATGTTAGTAAATAAACTAAAGCAAATATTATGATAAATAAATGACTACAAATAAAAGTACGAAGTCATAGTATAGATGTAGGTAAATATAGGAGGTGATAAAATGGGAAGAGATATAAACCTGAACATATTAGGAATTCCACCGATCATAATATTATTTGCAGTGATAGCATATTTTGTCTATGGTAACAGTACAAGTGCAGCACTTGCTGTCTTATTACTTGGTTTCCTGTGGTCAATAGCACTGGTCTCTGCAGCTATACCCTTCATAGGTGTCGTAGTCTACTGGTTCATAGCAGACTGGATTAAATCATGGGTATTCTCTCTAGCTTCAATTAGCACCAGCTGGATAATAGATCTTATGTGGTGGATTTATATTATATTCGCACTGATCGTAACTCTGATGTCAACATACCTAATCATAAGCAAGTACTCGAGAAGGGAGTGTAGAGTGATTAATGGTGTTAAAATCTGTAGATACAAATGACCTCCAGATCGGTTTCACTGTTAATAGTACTTATATCTGCATTTTTCCCTTTAGTCTATTTAATCGAACTTGGCACCCCTGTATTCTGGGCACCATTCATTGAAGAATCCCTTGCAAGATTCATACCATTGTTAATTGTATATATAATAATTAATTCCAGACACCCTGATCCACTTATCCTTGGCATCATTGCTGGTGTTACTTTTGGCATATTAGAGATATTTACAAAAATATTAACATTAGGATATTTTTCCATATTGATGCTTGTTCCATTCTTTGCAGTACATCTTGCTAATGGTGTCGTACAGAGCTTTGGTATATACTTCAGTGTCAGACAAAAGGCTTATGTTCTATTACCAGTAATATATATAATAACAGTAATGTGGCATTGGCTTTACAACGCATATCTATATGTGGTGTGAGGTGATAAACATGGTCAGTATCTACACAATTCGTGATCATGTTGTAGATATGGGAGGTGTATGTAAAAAAGTTCATAGAGAGAATATATATGAATGTGCTTATGAATCTGTTAGTATACGTATAACACCAGAAGAAATAGAAATTTCCCCTATTACTGAGTCAGATTTTATTCAGACAGTTGTGTATAATTTAAATGAACCATCCCCAACTGATTGGGAAACAGCTAGTAGTGGTATTTATGATGAAATAGGAGTACCTGTAGATCTTAAAACTGAGGAGTGGTTAAGGGAACGTTTTGTTTTCACATTCTCATCTAGTGATTATCGTAAAGCTCTTAGGTTTGCTAAGAGACTTGCTGATGATGATATCTGGGTCAGAGTTAAGCTCAAAGAAGAGATTGTATTCAAACGTGGAGATGATACCTTCGATGATGTATGGGATTTTGCTGAATATCTCAAGGATTTGGTATGATGTCAAATATATGTGAACTTCAGGTAAACCGTTACTTTGATCCCACTAAATATGAAATAAAGAATATATTAGATTACACTGATCCACAAGGTAATATCATTTCGTGTGTAGTGGACTTTGTTAGAAAGAGTTACGAACCAGATGTGGATTGCGATGAATATTGTGAGTATAATACCTACACTGAAGAAGAGTACGAGGACTGTGTCGAAGAATGTAAGGATAGTCTTAAATCTTTGATTATAGGTAGTATAGAATTTGATCCTGTCACTCTGGAAGTCAAAAAATCAACAATACCTGGAACATGCTACTATGTATGGGCGGAGACTACTGAACAACAACAAGAACGAGAGGAACTCATGCGATACATAGAAGATATAGGATGTTCATACGATGAATCATGGATACATGTCCACGAATTCGCTGGACCACCTGGAAGAGAATATGAGGAAGAATACCCAGCTATATGTTACTATCATCTCCATGATTGTCGTCTACCAAAAATATTAAGTATTATTAATGATAAATTATAGGTGATAAATATGTTGTTTAAGTATCCTTCAAAAGATAAATTAACAGATGATGAGATTGCAAGACTTGGTATGGAAGCAGAACTTGATGCTGTTAATTTTTATCAGCAACTTGCATCAATGACCAGTAATAAGTTACTAAGAGAGACACTACTTAATATAGCTGAAGAGGAGAAGGTGCATTTTGGTGAATTCTTATCCAATGTGATTGACACTGATGATAAATCTATAAAGGATGGTGTGTTAGAGGTTTGTGAACGTGCTAAGAATCTTGGAATTGATCATCCATCATGTAGGTGGTTATGAATGTCAAGGTGTTTGTGTGTTCACTATAAGAGAGAGAACGGTAAAATAGTTAAAGTACCTGATAGATGTAGAAAATCTGATCTTATTAGAGATATTAATCATCTTCTCATTCGTGGTTGGGATAGTGAATATATTAGTGGCACTGATACAAACATAACTATATGGGCTAGGGATGAGTATGATGAGTTGGATAACTTTGACATATATTCTTATGCTGTAAATGAAATCCTTGCTGGCAATGATGATTTCAGAAGAGAATTAAGAAAAGAATATAGGGAATTTTTATCTGATAAGGATATAGTTGGTATCCATATTAGTGATGCATTCATGGAATGTTGCTATGGTACAGATGAAATTTGTGACTTTGATGAGATGGTATCATGACACATCCCTGTGATCCCTCAAATTACAATGATAGTTTTGAGGAAGTGCTCAATTATTTAATATTGGAATCTGTCATAGATGAGGATGATGCGGAATATTATAGGGATTGTTTATATGGTTATTTGAGAGACTATATAGATTTTGCGACATCATTCAGACCTCCAGATTATTTAGTTAATCGTTTATATAAAGAAACACTTGAAATGATAGATGGTGCTATAAATAGTAGAAAATATCAGATTAATACAGTAGAGGATCAGAAATATACCTTAGAGGATATACTTGGTCAATCTGGTGTTGAATTCGACGATGAGGGTAATATAACTTATGTACCAGATGATTGTTATTACTGTGAGGAATATATCCAAGATTTACAATGGGCTAATGAGATAATCGATTCATTGGCACATGATATCCAATTCTTGGATGAAATGAAAAAGGAATGTTGGTTAGCTGATACCAGGACAGATAAGGTCGTTTGTATAGAGAAATTTGTAGCATCAGCTCATACCCGTGGTCCATATCTCCCTACAGGTTGTGGTTTACCAATGCCCGAGAACTTGATATATGAAGAACCAGTACCAGGAATAGAAAATGCTGGTCTTGAGGCTAATGACCTTACATCAAAGGTATTGACTTGTCTAAGAGAATATAGGTGATATTAATGTCATACTGCTCGCTGATGCAAGAGTACTTCGAATCATGGAAGGGTGCTGTTAGTAGGTATTTTAGTGATATCGATGAAAATGAACATTGCAATGATGCTACACAAAAAGCAACCTTTATAATAGATTTCGAACCAGAGGAGTGGTGGGAAGTACTTGAACATCCGTCAAGTATATTTATTTCGTGTCATGATGTATATTGTTATATGGAAGGAGACCTTGTAGTTCCACCTCAGGCAACCCAACAGACTGAACGTCTTGTTCGTTCTTTACCTGATTGTAACCATACACGCACCGATCATCATGCATACTCTGATCATGTTCACTTTATGTGTGAGGTGTCATTACCAAAAGTAACAGATACTATAAGAAACTTAGCATATATAACCCGTAAATCAGAGGAGGTGATTGAGTATGAATGAGGAATATTTAGAAAGTTTGTTAAAACAGTGTATAGCTGGTTCAGATACCGCATGTTCAGTATTTATTAGAAATATATCTAAATGTTGTAAGTAATGATAGGGTAATCTTATGAATATCTATAAATTATCGGGATTATTAGCACCAATCGTAGCATTTACTTCAATAATCTTAGCCATAATAACCCATCCTTGGTTCTCATTAACTGATAATGCAATAAGTGATCTTGGAGCAATCAATGTTGAATATAATTACATATTAAATTATGGACTGATCTTATCAGGTGTTTTTGGTGCTATATTCTCTATTGGTATTTATAAAATTTTTAAATCCACGATTTCTAAAACAGGATCATTATTGGTTCTTATAGGTTGCATCTTTCTTATTCTAATTGGTTTATTTCCAGAAGGTTCTAAACCTCACTATTATGTTAGTGTATTGTTCTTTGCTATGACAACACTCGGAATCTTTCTGGTTGGAATTGGAACTATTGGTACTGACAGAGAGTATGCATCTACAACTCTCTTCCTTGTGGTGGTCGGTTTCTTTGTGTCAATATTTTTCTTGAATATATTTCCTGGTGTTGCTATGGCTGAACTTACTGCATCAATGATATATTCTATATGGATGGTATATACTTCATATGTCATTTATTAATTCTCTTGCAAGCATCCCAACTAAGAAAGCTAACACTATAACTGCATAACTGTCATATGTTATGTCAAAATTTACTGCTGTTGCGTATCTAAATAAAATAATAATTAGTAGGGTTAATGATCCACATATCTCAAATACTGTTAATGATGTAATTCTCATAATTAATTCTCCTCTTTCAACCATTTATATAGATGTTCTGGTTCAACAGCTATAGCATATCCGTGTTTATTTAGATATTTATAAAATTTATTAACAGTTTCTGTGTATAGTGGATCATCATGTCTTATACCTGCATTAACTATTTGTTTAACCTTTCTTAACCATGCTTTTCCCCATCTATAATTATTTTTATTTAGAGTTTCAGTTATATGTCTAATTTCCTCGGGTTTCTTTATGATTATCATCGATTCAATCAGCATCATAATAAATTTGTAACTAATATTATATAACTTTTATCATCTCAATGCACTGATCAGGTGCTCGGTATGATAACTTCTAATTATATATGTGTTATATAACTTATACCTTTTTTATGGAAAATATTAAAACCAAAAAGTTTATGAACTTTTAGATTTTATTACTCATGTCGACCCCGAAAGGGGTTGGGGTGAAGCTCCTGAGGAAACTTGGGGGTGGATGACCAGAACCCATGTTCCCGCTGGTCTCCTAGGGGACATCTTGGGTGATGATGGTCGTGCATAGTTTTGGGAGACACAGACGAGTCCTCATCACTGCTGGGGACTGAGGGGTAAAGCTCTGTCACTGGCATCTTTACCCCGAGGAAGTTTGTGATCACTGTTCTTATTATTCATTAATCTTACAGTTATTACGGGGACACGATTCAATGTAAAGTGATTTCAGTGTTAGTGTCACTGATTCACCACACTTAGAGTCTCATACACCCCTTTCGGGGTTCGACGTGTGGTGGGTCATGCCAGAGTAAACCGAAAAGTGATTCATAATACGTCCCCTTGAACATGGTTCAGTCATGTCTTAAACATTGATGAATACCTGGGGTGATGAGGACTGGAAGGGAGGTGATCAGGTGGCCGAGCCGAGAGGACGGCACATTATCCTCTCGCAAGAATAAGTCCCTTCGTGGGACTGATTCGGGGTTCAAGTCCCCGCTCCTCCTTTTTATTTTTATAACCTATGGAGGAGGTGTAGTGAAATGGAAAGAATTAAATTGTATAGAATTGAATTGTGTGTTTTTCAAAGACACCCAGAAGCAAAATGGGAAAAAGGTATACTTCTAAATGAGGGTGTTCTTGGTATATTAGATAAATACGGCAAGATTGTTGATGATCCATATTACTGGGAAAGAAGATCAGAATTTGCATTGGATATAGGTGTATTTTTGGATTGAGGGTTCAAATCCCTCACCCTCCCAATTTTTAAATATATGGAGGGAATAGTATGAAAGTTTGGAACTATTCTGGTTTGAGGGAATATATAATATCTCAATTTGATGGTAGTGAAATAAAAGTATTAGAATTAACACCTGATCTATGTGAAAGATTGGCACAGGAGTACAATTCCCAATATAATGGATATAAAACCACAGAACACCTGATCGGTAATGTGGGTGGTGTTATCAGGGAAGCTTTGGTAGGAACAGAATATAGGGTTAGGTGCGACTATAAAAACATGAAGGTTATCATAACCCAGAATAGTAAATCAGTTGGTACAATAAAACCAACAGAACCAGTCGAGCATGTTAGGATTCTTCCAGTGAGGGCAACCGATTATCTTGTTAGGGATGTACCAAAATATGTTCCTCAGTGGAAGGAACTTGAAATCATCGATGCACACATGGATATGGAAAAACCACAGGGTCTTTTGTTTGTTGGACCAAAGGGCGTCGGTAAGACACTTAGCATAGCATATTATGCTTATATGAATGATATACCACTGATACAGTTCGATTGCAGTGAGAATACCAAAAGACAAGATCTTATCGGTAGATTCCTATTGATAGGTGATGAGGTAGTTTATGAACTTGGTGTACTTCCAACTGCAATCGAGGTAGCGAATCAATACGGTAAGGCAATACTTGTTTTGGAAGAACTTAATGCTTTAACTCCTAATGTTCAAAAACAACTCAATCAGGTACTTGATTGGAGACAACATGTCTATATACCGGAATTAGGTAGAACTTATTACTGCAACAATGATAACAAAAATAAACTTCTTATATGTGCAACAATGAATCCATCATATTACAGTGGCGTTTACGAACTTAATGAGGATTTACGATCAAGATTTGCTGAATATCACTTCGGATATCCTTCTGAATCAAAGGAACATGAAATACTTATGAGAACAACCGAACTACCTGATGAACTCAGAAACCTCATAGTGACCCTTGCTATAGAAACAAGAAAAGGAGTAGAATCTGGTGAACTCAGTTATGCATTAAGTACAAGAGATATAGTCATGTTCGCAGAACTATATAATCAATACATACTAACGTTCGATGATACTGAGACGGCACTTATTATAGCCTTAAACCTAACTGTTGTGAATCGGTATGACGATAAACTTGAGAAAGACGCAATAAAGACCAGAATTCAGTCAATATTCGGTGTGGAGGTATAGTTATGTCAATTAGAAAATCAACCTACTACAAAACCAAAGGCATCTTTGAAAAGGTAGTAGGCAAACCAATATGGCTCAAGATAGTAGACGGTCATGGTACACCATTTGTTGCATTTGACCATGACAAGTATTATATACAACTGTATACAGATAACCCAAAAGCTTCCAATGATATTGAGAGGTATCGATCATTTGAACATGAATTATCACATATAGTTTTTGATAGTAACTTAGAAAGACTCATGGAACCATTAATTAAAAAATTCCCTAATATTCCACGGATCATAATATATGATATTGTTAATATAATCGAGGATCATCGTGTTGATAGCTTTTGGAATAAAATATATCATGGTTCTAAGATTATAAGAGAGAGACAACTTAGCAAAGCTTGCGAACGTCTACATAAAAACGGAGTTACACACCCAATCGATGCACTATATGCTGTTCACTGTGGTAGAGAGGATTTAATATCTCCCGAATTTTCTGATTTGATTAGTGAATTTAAAAGTATTATTAAATCTGTAGAACTTGCTGGTCCAAAAGCAACATTAGTTGCATCTATACGTGCTTTAAATAAAATAGCCAAATATTTTAAACATCAGCACTGCATTGAATTAACCTTACAATCTTGTGGTACAGGTTCTAAATCACAGTCATCCGGTACTTGTGATGATTATCAGGATACTGATGATAACACACAATATACAGACTCATCTGAAGATGATATATCCTATACATTGGTGGATATGGAATCATCCTCTACATCAGAAGATAGTGATGGTGATAGTGATAATGATGGTAGTGGAACAATATCAAGTGAGTTGAGTGATGATATAACACCAGATGATAATGATCAAGATTCGGATGAAGTAGATGATAATTCCTCCCCAACTGATACAGAGTCCAACACAGATACTGATAATCCCGATTCATCTACACTTTCCCACCTTATCGATGAAATTAATGATATTATTGACGAGATGAATGATGCTGTAGATGTCTTAACAGCAGACATTAATTATACCCCTGAAGATAATTCCCATGGATATTATGATGAACCTATTCAATTAGACGATGATCTCAATAAAACTGTAGACGAAATCATAGAAGAATCGAAGGGCGATGGCCAAGAATTACTTGAACAGATAAAGAGAGCAATAGAGGAAGTGGAATTATCACCTCCAAAACCTGATGCTAATGTATTTATAGACATAGTACATACAGGACATTACCTCAGTTATGATGCACATGATACTGATAAGAAACTTGCAAATAAAATTGCTAAACTTCTTAAACGCATCAAACACAAAACAAGATCTGTTAATGTTGATACTGGGACTGATATTGATATAGATCAGTTCATTCAATATAAAGTTAATAAGAATGTTACAGATGTATTCATAGAAGATGAAGAAGCAGAGGGCATGACTGTTCTACTACTTGTTGATGTATCATCATCTATGTCACTAGGTAGACGTATACAAATGGCTGCATCATCTGCACTAATTCTGTGGGATGCTCTTAAACAAATTGATAACATAGATTTCGAGGTATACACGTACTATTATAGAGATAAGGCTATGTGTATAAATAAACAGACATATAACGGTTTAAAGAGAATTAAACCAGTAGGAACGACACCAACTGATAAGGCAATACGATATGTTACAAATCTTCTTGATCGTAAATCAGGTAAGAAATTCATAATTCTCATAACCGATGGTGAACCGTGCTATGATAGACACCCATTTTCAGTATTAGCATCATGGACATATCACCAGATAATGTATGCACGTAAAAAGGGTATACAAGTATTTACATTCTTTGTTGGATCAGGTATCAGTCATAATATAATGAAACAAGTGTATGGTCCTGAATATACCTGGGAAGTTATATCTGATCCAAGTCAACTTCCAAAGAAACTTATAAACTTTGTAACAAATAAGATAGCTAAAACTCTGATGATGTAAGGAGGAGTGATATCATTTCGAGGGTAGATTATCTATTTTCCAAACTTTTTAATGGATACATAGATAGTAATATATATAACACCACAACTGATGCGAGTATCACCAGAGAATCCCGTAAACCAAAACGTAAATCAGTCAAATATGCTAAATTCCAATTATTATCTAATGGTAGCATGATCTATGAAGGTAAGTACAAGAATAAGGAATTCACTGTACTTGTTCCAGCAGTGTATGAATCTTTAGATGATAAATTTGCATACCTGACCAGTTGTACTTGGGGTAGAGCCAGGGATTTCTTTTATAAATTTGTGACTCCAATCCTACCTGATCTCAAGGAACACCTATCAGTGCATAACACTGCTATCATAAAATTCACTTATCATAGCAAGAAGTGTAAACCAGTAATTTATCCAGATGGTGATCAATCATGATTCTTGTATATATTATTTTATGTTAAGGTGATGCATATGAGGTATAGGATACTCATACACCGTGTTAAGTGTTCAAGATGTAAGCAATATACACACCATGTTGTTACTGTTGGTACAGATAACTATTGTCTAAAATGTGCAAGTACACTTGGTTTTAAGATAAAATTACCATGATTCATATAGACTGTATAGTGGGGTTATCATAATGAAGTGTCTATTTTGTGATTTCAAGTACCTAAATGCTATAAGATACTCAAGAAAGGGTTATTGGAATCTTGCATTACTATCATACATGGAACTATATTCTCGTTCAGGTAGAAATTGTGGAGTATACTGTCATATAGATGATGATCTCTGGAAAGAATTGGAGTCATTGGCTTATGAGTGTGGCATTAACCTTAACAAACTATATAAGAATCGAATATTTTTATACGAGTACATGAGGTCTCGGTAACCCTATGCAAGGAGTCCGTATTTATATATATATATGTTAGATTATAATATTATATATGGTGTGTTAGCGAGATGTGTTGGTACTTTATATGACATGTACGTGGTTCCTCCCACCACATTTGGGACTCCTTGGGGGAGATATCGAGACCTCACCAATATTTGGAGGGGTGATCAGCTTGTATGTTAGTGAATATAAGAATTATTTGCAATTTATTCTTGATATAGCTCAGAAAATCATAACAGATACTGGGGGCTATAGTCCTCATATCTTTTGGTGTAAAGATGATAAAGTATACGCAAGCATGATAGTTAGTGAAGGTAATCCGAGATATATCATAAAAAGTCTTACAGATGCTGTCATACACAAAGTCAACCCTGATTGGATTGCCATAGTTACAACTGCTTGGAGTATCATACGTGATAAAGATGATGAATCATATACCTATGGTGAAGCTTCTAAAGATCCTAATCGCAAGGAGGTATTACTTGGTTTCTTAGTTACAAGGGATGGACATAAGTTTGCCAAGGTATATGAAATTGTTAGGTTAGAAGAAGATATCGAATTTGATGAATTTTTAGAAGACATACTTGATGGGTTTTTAGTCCCAGAACCTTGGGGATAAGTCTTTTGGGAGGTGGTGTTATGTATTGTATCTGGAAGGAAGAGATGAGTAAAGAAGAGCTGAAAAAAGTTATAGAAGACTCCTTAGAAGCTCTTAAAGAAAAAAGACTTCAGAAATGGAGATATAATGAGATAACCAAAAATCTTAGAATTGCTATTGATAGATATTCTACACTGGTTGCTAAGGAGAAGATGATGGCTATTGATGGGACTAAGGATAGGATCAAGGAACTTGAAACACTTAATGATAAGATATCAGAACTTAACATAGAGTTGAGAAAACTTGAAGATAGGAAATATAAACTTGAAAGAGAATTGCATAAGCTTGAATGCGACCTTAGGAATGAAGTCAAGGAAAATCTCTTAGATAAAGTAAGCTACGACATCTTGGTAAACCTGATTTCCTTCTAATTTATTTTGGTGATAATATGACAGATTTAAATATAATTAATGATTGCATGACTGATTACGAATTCGATGATGATGTTTTAGAGTACTTTACTTATGAGGAGGCAGCAGAATTTTCCTTAATCATGGATTGGTCAACACATAGTAATTACTCTGACACTATAATCAATAGATCTCCAAAAGCTTTGTATGAATGGGTATTGAAAGTGGCTGGTAGGTTGGTTAGAGAGGGTATTTTAGAAGGTGGTGATCAAAATGGGTGAATTTATTTGTAATAGTAGGTGTTATTTCAACTCCTGCGACGATTGTTTTAAGAAACTAAGCTTAATAAAGCAAGACGAGGAGGTTAAGAAGCTTTTAGTGCAATTCGGAGGTATTAATTATGCAAGAAATAATCATAGAAAAACCAACAGAAACCATTATAACAGAAGATAGACAAGATAAGGTTGTCATAATAACACATGGTGATTGTGACGGTATATGCAGTGCTGCCATTACTCTAAAATACTATAAACAAGCAGAACTGATATTTTCTCAACCATTTTTACTCAAAAAAGTTCTATACAACGACGACAGAGTTAAAGATGCAGATATTCTTGTAATTTTGGATTTAGCACTGGATGATCATGTTGTCAATGCATTAATAAAGATACCAGCAGATATTGTGGTTATAGACCATCATCCACAAAGTTCAAAATATAATAAGGCTTTTGATGGACTGATCGACACATCAATGTCTACATCACAACTCACAGCAATATACTATAGAATACCAACACTTCTTGCTGAAATAGGTGCTATAGCTGATAAAATCATCATGGTTAATAGAAAAGACAAATTATTTAATGAAGCTGAACTGATACGTGAGAGTTTAAGTTATGACATCAGTGATAATGATTTTAGAATAATGTTATGTAATATGTTAGCTAATGATGTACTACCCTCTGAAATAGAAGAGGTTGTTGTACGTTCAGAATTAGCTAAACAACAGAAAACTGAATTAGCTGAACTTGCTACAGAAAGGATAAAATATGATGATAAATTTATATTCGTTGATGCAACTGATCTCGATATAGAGGGTAAGGTATCAGCTATAGCGGGAATGCTTACAATAACTTACCAGAAACCTACATTTATATTATTTAAAACAAATGACAATACATACGTATTATCAGGAAGAAATTACCATGGTATAGACATAGATCTCGATGTTATAATGAAACGATTTGGTGGTGGTGGTCATAAGAATGCTGCATCAGCAAGAATTAAATATCCAGAAAATATTTTAGAAGAATTAAAAAATATCTTGGGTGAATAAAATGACAATAGTTCCCATTTCACCTGATACCGATAGGAAACTTTCATATCTTAGCACACTTCTTGGTAAAAAACGTCAGGTTATCATAAGAGATGCAACTAAGTATGTACTAAAACTAATAAAGGAGGGTAAGTATGGCGATTCATCTATCAGGAAAACTTGAGATAGAAAGCAATATCGATAACATGATAACAGAACTCAGAAACTTCCTACAGATAGTAACAGGTAAGAAGATAGATAAGATAGATGCTGTTGCATTCTCATTATACTATACCTTGTCTAAAGTTACACCTACTGACATAGATAATGTAGACTTTGATGATATTAATCTTGTGACTGATGCTGTTAATAAATTCAAGCTAAGGATAAAACCACTCATACTTGAAACCATTGATGAAGTACTCCAGGAGGTCTAAGTATGCCAGAGACTGTCTATATCGATGACGATACTAAGAAGTTATTGAACATATTCATGGGAATCGGGGGTATTAAAAATTATGAGGAAGCTGTCAGAATCGTAGTTGACATATATTATAAAAGAGTAAGAGATGAGATATATGCTGAGAAGGATTGACAAGACCGAATTTTTCTGGGAAAATCCTCAAATGCTTGGTTTTTCTAATCCTTCTCGTGCTACAGTCATGGTTGTAAAAGAAGTAATAGACAATGCACTTGATGCGTGTGAAGACATCAGTGTACTACCGGAGATTAAACTTAAACTAACTGCAGATAACAGTGTATTTCACCTTGAAATTCAGGATAATGGATCAGGTATACCTGATCCTAAACAAAATGTTCCACGTATATTTGGTGAATTGCTATATGGTAGTAAATTTGGTACATATAAACAGACACGTGGTCAGCAGGGTATTGGTGTATCAGCTGCTTTTCTCTGGTCTCAGAAGACTGTGGGCGAACCTGTTAGGGTTATAACCAAGTATATTGACGATGATCAGGCACATGAATTTCTATTAACCACAAAAGGCAAAGGTAAACTTAAGATACTTTCACATAATATAATAAATAATTCTACACCTGATCATGGTACATTTGTTAGCATAAAATTCAAAGGATCATGGCGTAGTAAATCTCATCTACTTCATTATCTCGAATCAACAGCACTCTCTAATCCAGAAGCTAATATAGAAGCAATTATAGACTCTGAACATATCATATACAACCGTACTACAGATGTTTTACCAAGAAAACCTATAGAAATAAAACCTCATCCTCATTCTGCAGATATAGGTATGATCGAGGAGCTTATAAGCAAAACTAAAGCACGTAAACTCAAAAACTTCTTATATGACACATTTTCATCATTTGGTGATAATGCTATTAAAGAATTAAATAATAAGTTGTCATTCTCACTTGATCTCAATCCACGATATCTTAAAAAACAGCAAATTAGGGAATTGGTTGATGTTTTAAAGACCATAAAGTTTCGTGCACCATCATCCAATTGTCTTGTTCCATTAGGTACCGATAGAATTATTTCCACACTGATGCGGTATAATCCTGAGTTTTGTCATGCTGTGACAAGAGATATGCAGATATATGATGGTCATCCATTTATAGTGGAGGTAGGTATTGCTTATGGTGGTAATATAAAAGGTCTTAAATATTTTAGATTGGCTAATAGGGTACCACTTATTTATGACGAAGGTAATTGTGCACTTACAGAAGGAGTTAAAATTAATTATAAAAATTATAGAATAAAACAGAGAGATGATGGATTTCCAGATGATAACATGATATTATTGGTTCATCTCTGTTCGACCCATGTACCATACAGTACACAAGCTAAGACCTTTGTAGCTCATAAGGATGTAATAATAAATGAAATTAGATTGGCTTTACAACAAGTTCTAAGGAAAGTAAGTACTTATATAAACAAAAAGACATATCATGTAACAATGAAAAAGGAGATAGATGAAAGACTCAATATAGCGTGTCGACTATATAATAAGGTATCAGAAATACTTGAGGTCAGTGATGAGCCTGCATACATATCAATTGCTAAGATTAGCAAATCTTTATTCTACGATGATGAGAATAATGTCTTAATCAATACACTCAAGGAACCAGTAAAAGTTAATGACATTTCATTACAACCGGGTGAGAAGCTTAAACTTGATTATATACCAGAAGGACATTTCATTATCACTAAATCTAAGGTTGATAAATTGATATTTGGTAAATGAGAGGTGATGTTATGGGATCACGAGAACCCGATCTTTCTGAGGTTTGTGAATCTCTCTGTGTTGATTGTGATGATAAGATAGATAAAGAAGACCTTTTTGAGTGTGATATATGTAATTGTACATTTGCAGTGATTGGTAGCGAAGATTATACCACAATTTCATGTCCAATATGTTCAATGACTATTAGAAATTCATCTAATTCTGATATCAAATGGATTTGTGATGATTGTGGTAATATTTTTACAAGTGAAAGAGAACCTCATCTATGTCCAAATTGTGGTGGTGAGGATATTTATATAGAGGGATAATTAGGTGATCATCATGACCCTCAAAACAATAGTTGTAGATTATGAAAGGTTAAGGGGATTGATCGATAAGGCTAATAATTCTCTATATCAGGAATGTTCTGGTGTAATAGATCTTATTGAATATTTAGAGGAACTTTTAGAATCATAATAGTAGGTGTCTATATGAACGAGATTACAGATAAAGTTTACTTCAGTGTTTGTTATGACATTCAACGACCATGGAATAAAAAGTGGGATGAGATATCCAAGAAACCTGAAGATGAACTTACACCTGAAGAGAAAAAAGAATTACAACGTAGAAGGGAATGGGACAGGTTCATTGGTAGATTTATTAATGAACTTAATCATATAGGCTTTAGAATAAATTGGTCAGTGTACCTTATACCAGAAAGACACTATGATAAGGCTAAAAGTATAGTTGATAGGTACAGCAGTCGTTTCAAAGATATGGGTGTTAAATCAGATATTTATATATTAAAATATCACCCAGATAGCAATGATCTTTTACTCAACAAACTCAAATTACACATGAAGATGAAGATAGAGAAGATAGTTAAGAATATGGAGAAGGTTCAAGATAATAGAATTGAATTAAAATACCTAAGACGTGAGATAGACCTGTTATTTTCTTTGGCAAAGGCATTTTCTGTTAAAGATGAGATGATAAAGCATTACAATGACCTTATACAAAAACATGAATTAGATTCAAATTTAATTAAAATTACTACATCTCAGGTATCATTGGAGGATTTGATATGTCACCAGTAATTCCTGTAGAACTAACCTGTAAATGTGGTAATATTATTTTAGGTAATCTTGGTGATGTTCTGACCTGTATATGTGGGAGGAGGTACATATATAAGATAAGAAGTGGTAAGTACATATATGCCGGTAAGAAGAGGTAGTTGCTATGGGAATAAAGGTTAATTATGCAAATGAAATTTAGTGTAAGGAGGTGTTAAAATGGATATACCTGATCCAATAATCAGGAGAATTGGTGAAATTGCTAATGCGAGAAATTACGACTATAATGAATTACTTGATAGATATAAAGAGATACTAACTGATGGAACACTTTCAGAAATAACTTTTAATACTGAGGAAGAAAAATTTGATATAGCACTTAAGGTACTTATTTCGGAGACACTTGATTCTGTTCCAGTAAAGAAGATGGATGTATTGCCAATAGGATATTCCGGTATTAGAAAAACCAAGAAAGGAGACATGATGAGATCATTGTATGTCATAGTACCTAAACCAAAACCACGGATTGTCAGGGTATCTTGTATGGGTAAACATGCTAATATAATAGATAATTTACAACTATTCAATAAATATACTGTTAGGATTGGTGAATTTAGTGATGGTTCTCTAACTGTAACAAATAGAACAAGATTCACCGATCCTGAACCAGTATTAAATGATATGTCATATTCAACTATAGATAAACTTATGCAAAAGATTGGAGTTAAGCGTATAACTCTTGCAGAAGCAAAGAATCATAAAAGCAGAGTTAGAAGTGATGGTTTTGTTGATGACACTGATTGGCGTGTGGTTAGGGGATATATCATTAGAGAATATACAGGTGATCGTAATGATGGTACAAAATTTGGTATTTATACAATCATAGATAATACCATACCACTTGAAGATAAGGTTCTACCTGATGGTAGAGTCATACCTCCAGGGTTTACTGTATGGGTACCACCAGAAATGATGAGATGGGAGGGTGAATGTGATTTTTATGGTAGCATTGATATAACTGATGATGGTGAAGCACAAATGAATGCTTTCCTTGTGGTTGGAGTTCATGCTAAGGTTAAGGATAGAGGTGATGAATAATGTCAGATGAGGGTTTTGATTTTATAGATGAATTATTTGCAGAAGAAGATTCTAAAAAAGAACCTGAACAACAGAAATTACCGGATCAACCTGATGAATCTCAACCTGTAGAACAATCTACACAGGAAACGCAAGAACCTGATACACCTGAACCTGAATCAGTCACTCAAGAATCAAAAGAATTGGATGAGTCTGAGAAAGATGAGGAAGATATTCTCAGTGAATTTATTAGTGATGAACCTGATACACCTGATACAACATCACAAACACAACCATCAGAACCAAAAGAAACCAAACATGATGAGATATTTATAGAAAGTGAACCAAAGGAGTATGATCTCCTACCTGATAGGGGTACAGCAAAGGTTGTTGTAACAATAGTTGCTCGTAAGGGTCATGGTAAGACTGATGTTGCACTTAGTTTTCCAGGAAAAATAGCAGCAATAAGCTTCGATTACAAGACTGCACCTGTGGCTGAGAAGAGGTATCCTGATAGATATACTCGTATTGATCATATATCATCACCCGATGAACTGATTAAATACGTTAGTACTAATTCAAATAAAGATTGGATAATTGTCTGGGATGGTAAAAAGTACTTTGATGAGAGTTCTCCTGAGACAATGCTTGCATCATCAGAACATTCAATGAATTACCTGCTAAAAGTTTTGGATTTAATAGGTAAACTTAAACCTGATTGGGTTCTCATTGATGGTATACATATATTTCACTTCATAGCAGAGATGTTGATGCGTTATAGGAATGGATTAAGACCATTTCAGGGAATAAGAGATAGAAACCTATGGAAAGAACGAAGAATGTATCTTAGACAATTGCATAAGGCAGCAGTTAATGCCTGTCAGAAGGGTGTCATTTACACCACATATCTTGGTGAAGTGGATCTAACAATTGTAGAAGGGGAAATAGTAAATAGAGATGAATTACCGAATTGGATTGATGTTGTTCATGATGAGACAGACACGGTTATCATTTCCAGACAGAGGTGGATTGATGGTGTAAGGAAATTTGTAGCTGTTGTCGAGAGTAATAAACGTAGTATATTACCATTTAAGGAGGGTGTAGAAGTTGATGTAACTAATAAGAAAGCTTATGATGAACTTATAGGAGGTGATGGTAAATGAATATTGATATAGATGCAGGTATAATAACTGATGCATTAAAATTTGCAGCATGTTCAAAGACTGCAACATCAAAACCACTTATACCCTCAATACAACTTAGCATTGATGATAAAAAATTATATATATCAGGTATGGAACCATCTGGTATGCTTCAGTCAGCTATTGTTATTAAACGAGAAAATATAAATCTTGTATCAGGTGAGAATCTTAAGATTGGCACTGATGTCGAACGAATTCTGAAGGTATTAAACTCACTCAATGGTAATGTCAATATTTCATTTGATGGTGAGAAAATACAAATTACAGGTGATGGTAAGTATTATTCAGAGAACCTCCCAACTGATATTACAGAACCTGTTATAGAGACGAGATTTAGAGATGGTGTAGTACCTTTACCTGTACTTCTTATAGATGATGATGGTGAAACCAAGGAATTGACATTTGATGCAGTGCTCAAAATAAATAATAAACCTAAAATACCAGTATCATTTAGTGTTGAGTCTATATCTATAGTTATAGAGGATAATAAGGCTTTCGTAAGTGTTTCTGATGAGATAAGTGAATATAAAGATGTTATAACAAATGAAGTAAAGTGGAATACAGACAACAATAAACTTGATATAACACTCAATAATAATATACTTAAGACAGTATTTTCTTTACTTGAATCAGATACAGTAATGTTTGTTCATAGCAGGTGTGTATATGTACTAATAAACACAGATTGGGGGTATGTTGGTTATATTATGCCTGCGTGGGGATCAGTATGATGGTGGATAATACCACAAAAATTCTTTTTTATCCATTTTTTAGAAGGGTTGGTAACCCCTATCAGAAGCTGATACATAATATTCGAGAATTTAAACAATTCTTAATGGAAAATAACGGTATAAGAGATTGTTTTATTGCTGTATATGATAATTACAAAACTATAGATAAGTTATTCTTTGATCTTGATATTTTAGATATAAAATTAGCTTATAAATTTTATAAATACCTAACTGATCAGGGTCTTAGTGTTATACCTGTTTTTAGTGGAAAGAAAGGTTTTCATTTTTATGTATTACTTAAACCTATGCGTTTTAAATCAATCGATGATGCTATTGCTACAATTAGACAAGTATCATATACACTTATAGATGAATCCGGTATGTATATAAAACAGAAATCTAATGATGGTGAGGAATATAAGGTCTCATTACTTGATAGTAGGATAATAGGCGATATAAATAGACTTACAAGAGTACCTAACACACTCAGACCACCAGAGAATCTAACATATTGTACGTATTTACCACCAGACTTTAGTGATATGAGTCTTGAGGATCTTATATGTTATTCAAAGTCTCCTCATTACATGAATAATGAGTATAATATTAAACGTAGATATAAATTAACCGATTTACCTACAACTGATGCTATTTACGACTATCATCAGGGTCTTTACAGTAATACAGCTTGTTCATCATATAACAGTAGCATTTTATTCACAAGCAATCTTGACAAGATAGATAAGAGCATAAAGAAATTCCTCAAGCTTCTATTACGTCCTTGTCTTTATTATTACATAACCACCGAAGAACCACCACACGATATTAGGACAGCTACTGTATGTGAACTTCGGACATTGGAATTTGGTATTGAGGACATAGTTGCAATATTTTCCAGACTTAAATGGTGTGATTGGGATGAGAGTAAAACAAGGTATCATGTCATACGTATAGTACAGAAAGGTTTAAAACGCTATTCTTGTCGTACACTTAGGGAATTAGGCTTTTGTTTTGATGATTGTGATAGAAGGTGGTAGATATGTATGAGAAGGTATTGCTTAAACTTGGAAATAAGTCTATTTTAGAGTTGTGGGACAGAAAGGATGGATTTAAGATTGGTTTCTATGGTAATGTAAATGATATATTAGATCTTGAGAAAATACTTGATAATATTACTGTACTCACTGAAAGTTCTTTTCTCATTAGATCTGAGGATATAAAAAATGATTTTATAAAATCAATTACAAATAATACAATATCCACACCTGAAATTGAGTCTAAAGCTAAAAAATCCAAGTATACCTTTGAATCTATATCTAAGAGAATAACTGAATATCTCAATAATAAGCCTGATGGTGCAACAGCAATAGAGATTACTGAGGGTTTAGGGTATAGTAATAGTTCTTATACATATGTGTGTAAGGCACTTAAATCTATGATGAAGGATGGAACTGTACATAGATACAAGAAGGGTAAAAAGTATATATATCATCTTGCTGATTTTTCAGATCTTAAGAGATTCATTGATGAAACGAGAAATGCTATTGAGGGTACTCTCAGGTGATCAATATGAAGTTCCTACTTGTCAATATACAGGCTGATGGTAGACAGATCATCCTATATGCTCGTGGTGAAGACAACAAAAAATATCGTATCAGGGTGAACGATTTCTATCCTTACTTCTACAGTACACGTATACCACAGAGTAGACATGTTGTAAGAATTGAGAAGGGATTTAAAACCCTATTTGGTGATGAGGTATATAAGATATACATTGATCATCCAGGAAATGTTCCAAAACTCAGAAAACCAGAAGATTATGAGGCAGATATACCATATGTTCGTAGATTCATGGTTGATGCTAGAATAAAGGATTATTTCATCATACCTGATGATAGACTTATAGAGGAAAATGGTGAGATTGTTGTAAAAACCAAAGACATCATACCTATTGGTGACTAATATGGTCAGTCTGTATAACTTTGCTAACACAAAACCTTTTAATGATGTATTACACGACATAACCTTAGATAAGGTAATAGATGCATCTAATGGTAGAAAAAAGAATTATGGGGAATCAAGGATACTTACCATACCATTAGCCTATGAAGACCTGATCTTCAGTCCTATTTCACAACTTAAGTGCATTCAGTGTGGTTTCTACGGCAGAACCTTCTACTGTGGTCCATGGGTTACGCCATATTATAAATGGCAAAAAATACTAAAGAATTACAATCTATTCTTACTGATCGCAGGTTATATCGATGTAACTCCTCGTATAAATGAGAATATGACCAGATTTGGAACAGGTGAGTGGAAAGCTCACTATTTTGCAGGAAATGAAGGAACCATGATTATCAGGAGTGAGGTAGAAAAATATTCTCAACGTATTATAAACCTTTTACAACCTTATAGTAAGAATATCATAAATTTCGATACAGGAGGGGGATGTAGGAGGGATAGGACATGTGGCAAACATACTGGTAAACCTTGCAGGTATCCAAAATTAGCTAATGTCAGTCCAGAGGCAGCAGGTATTGAATTATACACCATGTTACCCCAGCTGTTACCTAACTTTCAGATACCTCCAATGAATATATACTACTCAGTTAAACTTTTGGCTATCAACATCAAAGACCCAAATTATGATCCAAGCTCAATAACACCACATAACATAACCATTCCAAGGGTGACTGTAAAGCGACATGTAGGGACAAGTGTGTATGATGTTGGTGATATATATAACCCATCAATACGTGAGGACTGTGAGTCATGTGCACATAAAAGTCCATTTTTATGTGAACCTAACATAAACCATGATGATCTTTATAATCGCATAAAACACATGAAACTATATGAAATTAATCTCAATAATCCAAATAATACTAAAAAGGGTATTGAAGAATTACATAGATATCAGCTTGATCTTCATAGACAAGGTTACTGGTGGGCATTCCATTTACTACCTTTTAGATGTCCACTATGCAGTGATTGTAACATAGATACTCATAGATCAGGTGCTTACAAAAAATTAACTAATCGTCATATACCATTCTGTACAAAATTATTTGGACTTGACATAGAACCTGATGGTAATGTAGGGTACATTTTGGTTTGATCACCTGATCCAGCGGGATATGTCTCATCTCTGCCTCTTTTTATCACTTTCCATCATCCACCCCAACCCCACACACCCGAAACTGGATCAGGTTCTAAACTATAAAAGTTGTATTTCTAAAATAGGACTGTGAAACCTGAACTATTTAAAAATTGTTTCTACAACCACTGTGTGTATATTAACTATAAAATCCTTGTTTGTATATCATGCATGTGTAACTACGAGTGGATTGTTTCTATTACGTGGATGTGAGGTGATGGTGTGGCTAATTTAAGGTATTTGGTAGAGAGATACTATGATGTACAGAAGGTAAGGATTATAAGTTATAATAATCTTGTGGCTTGGATTAAACAAAACATAGATGAAGAGGATTTACCTGATACTGATAAAAAATTCTCTTGGTATGCTAATGCTCTAATAAAGGATACAATATCTCTACCTGATCCAAATATGCATGATGAAGTTGATGACATTATCAGGTACACAAAAGAATTCATCAGACTCGAGAAGGAATTAAAGTTAAAAATTAAAAAGGAGGTAAATAGGTATAGCATATATACAGAATATCTTAGATATATCACTGGTATTGATGTTATACTTGCTGGTGGATTGATAGCATGGATAGAACCTATAAGTAGGTTCGATAAACCATCAGATTTGGTTGCCTATGCTGGTCTCAGTGCAGAACACTGGAAACTTAAATGTAAAGTGGGTCATAAAATTATTGCTACATCAAAAAAGGATATTTGTCCAATTATGTCAAAACAAGGTAAGATATGTGGTAAACCAATAATCGAGGCTAAATTCTATAAGTCTCCACCAATAAGAGAATCAGGGTACACTTTAGCTATAAATACTCGACTCAAGACCCATGTCCTAAAGATTATCAGGTCTTTTGAGTTCATGAAACCGGAAAAATCATTTTATAAACGATTATATTTACAAACAAAACAGTACTATCAGAATCGCCCAGATCTCAAGAATGCTAAACCTATTCATATAAGAAGGATGACTATGAGAAATGTAGCAATGATCTTTATCAACCACTTATGGGAGAAATGGCGAGAACTTGAGGGATTACCTATAGTTAAACCGTATGTTTTTGCTGTACTTGGACACAGAGATTATATACCACCACAGACTGATATCACAACCTAGATATCATTAATTATAGGTGGATATATTGTATAACTTCTTTACTGCTTAACTTTTACCACCTTGTTTCTTAAAAAAGAGTGTGATATAAACTTGTATTTAAATGTTGCTAAGATAAAATTGTGTAAACTTATATAAGTTTGCTGATATGATAATATTATATGGGGCGATACCATGCGATGTTTAGAATGTCATAAGTGGTACCCATTTAATGAATGGGAGGGTCATTGTAAGAAAACCAATGCTGTTACATCAGGTGACTCTACATGTAAGGATATGGCTAATAAAAAACCTAACATGCATAAGGGTGTCCCTAAACCCATAAGAACACGCAAAAGGTGATATATTTGTATAATTGGGATTTATTGTTACAACTGACTCGCGATGTACCAGATAATCTCAATAAAAAGAAACCTAAACAGGATATTCCAGATGATGTCAGGAATATAATTAGACAACGTGATCAGGTCTGTAGGTTATGTGGTAATAAAAATAATTTAATAATACACCACGTGATACCTAATGGTGAAGCAACCCCTGACAATCTCATACTTCTGTGTCGTAGGTGTCATACAGTTGTTCATTTACTTTTGGCCATTTCTGGTAAATGGAAGCAGGTTAACCTTTACCAGATGATGGGTATGTATAATAAGAGGAGGTGATATTATGTATAAGAAAGATGAAAATAAATCCGAAACTAAGGTAAGTAAATCTGAACAAAAAAGTAGGGATGTTGTGGTTAAATCCGAAAAGAGAAGAAGACAGAAACCGTACAGGAGATGATCATATGTGTGAGCATGAGTACGAATGGAATAATTACTGTGGTGCTCATGTATGTGTAAGGTGTGGTGATCATAAGGGAATGGTCCAATGTTTTTGTGGTTGGACTAAACATGGTGGTAAACCAGATTTAGATGATGTTGAAGATTGGTGATCATATCATGGGTAATATTGTATACTTAGACTATTATATTACATGGTGGATCTTTGGATTATTTGTCTCGGGATTCATTTGGTTTTTCAAGAAAGCTTATGAGTATTTATCATAACCTTTTACACAGCGTCAGAAATTCACCTGCAGGGACAAATTTGCATGATGGTCATATTAAACCCATATTGAGGTGATACCCTATGAGGTGTCCAGAATGTGGTAATGTTATGGAATTTAGAGGATTTGTATCAAATGATAATGGTATTATAATTGGAACAAAATGGGAATGTCTGGAATGTGGATTTAAGGTGTAATTATGGGTATAACTGATCTGAATTATGGTACATGTCCTATATGTGGTAAAATGTTTACAGCACCTTGGATAAATACACTTTTAGATATCATCAACCAACACATGATCGTATATCATGGGGTAGAGATGATTTTGTGTGAAGTAGTGCAGAGGTGAAGGTATGGATCAGGTTATATCTTACCTTAAGAAAATTAGGGATATAGTGGATAAAAAGGAATTAATTGATGAGGCTATCATAGCGTGTGCTGCTTATGATCCAAAGTGTCACGAATGTATCTTTTATGTAAGGAGTATGAGTGGTGATGAGTGTTTAGTCGATGAGGTTTATAACCACAACTATGGCTATGACTGCAAACATTTTCAAGAAGAGAATATATCAGTAATATAGGAGGGTATCAGCATAATAAATATTCAGAGAGAATAGCATAAAAGACTTATTTCCATTTGTGATCATATTATGGTATCTCTAATGGGCAGTATAGGGTATTCAAAAGTGAAGAGGTTTATGATAAAATATATATATCATAAAACCTAACTTGTGATAATATGAAAAAGGCAGTTGAATATCTAAGGATAAGTCAGCCACGTAAGGATAAAAATAACAAAAAAACTGATGATGAATTATATGCTGAGGAACTTGAGAATCAACGTATCAAGAATCGTGAATTTGCAAAATCAAAAGGTATTGAGATAGTGGAGTCTTTTGAAGATCCGTATGTCAGTGGTGCTGTTCCAATGCGTAAACGCAGTGGTTATCTTCGTATGCTTGATTATTGTGAACAAAATAACATAAAAATTATAATAACATACGATATATCCAGGATAAGTAGAGGAGATTTTGTTGATGGACTTATAGAATTAAAAACACTGACTGATGATGGTTATACTGTTTATTTCAGTTCACAACAATTCTTACATGAAATTGATGATCCATTAATGAGACAAAAGATTCTTACAGATTTTCTGTGGTTTGCACAGCTATATAGGGAGGATATCAGACGTAAAACTAAACAGGGCATAGAACGTGCAAGAGCTGAAGGAAAACACATAGGTAGACCATATAGGGAAATAAACTGGAAGCAGGTTAAAAGGTGGAGAGAGAAGGGATTGTCATGGTCAGCCATAAGTAGAATTATGGACATACCTTATTCAACACTTATAAGAAGAAAAGATGAATTGAATAAATCTTTATGATATAGGAGGTGATCACATGAGAGTTTTAGAATTTGGTGGTGTCGATTATAATAAAATATGGTTACAAGTACTTTCAGATGTCATGTTTAATGGAGATAGTGTGTATATACCTGAGACTGAGTGTAGAGGTAAGAGATCTGGTGGTCTAACCAAAGAAATTAGGGATATGGTCATAGTTATCAAAGATCCTATCGAACCTACACAAGAGGATATTGATAAACTTGCTACAACAATAGGAATAAAATTCTTGGATAATATGCTAATTCTACCTGATTCACCACAATATGAAAGAATATATGGAAATGGTCAATATGATTCTCTATTAACAAGATTGAAGTTGAATTTATTTACCAGACGTGCCGTATTCTCGGTATTTCTACCACAAGATATATTATCTAACTATGGTATCTGTTCAATATCAGGTCAGTTCTTATTTAGAGATCATAAACTTAGCCTAAGGGTATTCATGCGTAGCAATGATGCATATAATGCCTTTCCACTTAACATGATTGGATTTATAAAATTACAATATAAATTGGCACATGATCTTAGTGTCAGTGTTGGTGAATATATACACTATGCTACATCAATGCACATCTATGCAACAGATTTTAAGAAGGTAAATGAATTGTTAAAGCAAATAAATGTGGAGGGTATAGTGTGAATATAGGCTATCATCGTCTTGGTGGTAATTTTGAGTTATTTAGACCTGATACTTTGGCTTCCATAACTGATGTTGAGAGAATACCGAGAGTTAGAAGTATGGTTGAACAGGGACATAACCTCATAATATTATCACCTATGGATTCATTTGATAGGAAAATATACAAGTCTCGTGGTAATAGTCTAATAAGATTTCCTAAATTCTTTTATAAACTTCAGTGTCCATTAGAGGATATAAGTAAAATTGATCAACTTGATGAATACATTGATCAACTCGACGTTTTATTCATTGAGTGTGGTCCAACAAATACAACATATGGTGATGTTTTTGGCATGACATATTGGCAGTTGTTATCATATATACTAAAAAGATATGAAGGTACAGTGGTATATTTCCAGAATGATGCTGTACTTACATTTCCATTTGGTGAATTATTGAGTACCACACCTATTGAGGGAAGATCACCACTGAATATACGATATATAGTACAAACATCAAATATATTTGAGAATAAAAATTGGATTGTTCTACATCATGCCTTGGATGAAGAATATTGGATAAATAATGCATATACCAGAAATGGAAAGAGTTATGCAGAAATACTTGATCACTTCTCAGATGTTGTAAAATTTAGGTACGTGTCACATCCATATGATGGATATGCTCTTGATGAAAAATATAATCCATCATTATATTGGTTACCAAATTCTAAGAATACTAAATATGATATAGTTTGGATAGGAAGTAGGTACAGTAGTGGATCAGGTAATAGTGGTAAACGGGAGGATAGATATGTATATTTGGAACGTTTTCTCCACACTGATCTTTATAAGGTCGTGGTCATAGGTCGTCAATGGGAAGATTTTGTTAAGAAGCACCCTAATATATTCCTTGGTGTCATAGGAGACATAAGAAAGACTGCGATGCTTTACCAAATGGCTTTATCTACAATAATACTTGATAGTGAAGTCACGGTTAAATCTGGTTACTTCTCATTTAGACTATATGAAAGTATATTCTTTGGAACATTACCAATGATCGATTCCAGATACGAATTATTGAACAATATCATTGGTATAGAAGATATTGTGGTTGAATCTCAGACTGATGTCAAGAAGGCTTTGGAATGGTGGAGAGGTTTATCTGAAGATGAAAAAACTGAATTTAGAATGGAGTTATTGTCAAAATTTCCCAAATATAGTGATATTTTGTGGGAGGATGTAATGAGGTGGTGAATTTGAACTATATCATTTTAGATATCGAGACCACAGGTATAAATACTTTTAAGGATGAAATAATTTGTATAGGTTTATTGGATGATAGAGATATAATTATGCAGTACTATACATCAAATAAAAATAAAAATGACCACAATGGTAATAACACCACACATTATTCATTCAGGAGTTCTGATGAATATAATCTATTGTGTGATTCTCTTAAAATGATTAAGATAATAAACCCAAAACATTTAGTAGGTTGGAAGATTAGTAAATTTGATATACCATTCATACGTTCAAGATTGCTTAAATACGACATGGTAGAATATATAAAATATATTAATAAACTTAACATTATAGATTTGTCTGATTTTCTAAAGGATTTTGTTGTTAAATCAGATCATATAAGATCAGATTATTTATCTGAATTGTTAGGTATAGATATCATTGATGATATACATGGTTCAGATGTACCATACCTTTATAAGATTGGTATCATTGACAAGATACTTGAACATAATAGAAAAGATCTATTAAGAACTAAGATATTTTATGACAAATTAGAATTTCTTAGGAGGTGATACATTGAATTGTCCTAAAGTAAATGAAGTTAGTATAGAGGTGTGTCATGAGTGTTCGTTAAATTGTATAATGTGTTCATCTTCTGCGGCATATCCTGAACCAGTACCAAATAGGCTAACATTACAAGAGATAAAGACCATACTACATGATGCTAAACAAATAGGAGCAAAATACTTCAGTATATCTGGTGGAGAACCACTTCAGCGTAAGGATTTTAATAATATATTGGCATATTCATTGTTATATGGTTATAGGGTGTTATTATATACAACTGGTATTATTCGCAATAGTGATGAATTGAGGACAGTTGACGATTTGTTTCTTAGAAAATTATCATTAATTAATACAGTAGCTATATTCGATATACAGAGCCATGATCCGAGAACACATGACCATATTATGCAAGTACCTGGTTCACACGACATGTCCGTGGATGTAATTAAACGAGCTATAAAGATGGATATTGATGTTGAGACACATTTTGTACCACAGAAAGATAATTGGAAACAGATAGAGGATTATGTTTATTGGCTCGATGAACTTGGTGTTAAGAAAACAAGTTTCCTTAGGTTGGTTCCACAGGGTAGAGCAGCAGAAAATGATGTCATGATCACCAAACAGCAGTTTAAACGAATACAAGAAGTGTTTTATGAATTGTTAAATAACAGAAATGACCTTAAAATCAAAATTAGATTAGGACATCCTATAGACTTCCAATTTCTAATAGATGATAAAAAACCTGTTAATGCGTGTAGAGGTGGTAATGATGCACCTTTAATCACACCGTGGGGATCTGTACACACATGTCCAGCATGGAAACAACTCGAACATTACTCTGCTGGTAATGTAAGGCATCAGTCATTAAAGGATATATGGGAAAATTCACCAATGTATAGGACATTCAGATGGTTCATTCACGAAAAGGGTTATCTAAATATGGATAAAGATAGCAAATGTCATAATTGTGAATTCTTCCATGGATGTAAAGGCAAGTGTGTTGCTCAGAGACTTATAGCTTATAGTGATGGTAGACCACTTGAAGAGGCAATATTACTTGGAACTGATCCTATGTGTTGGCATGAACCTTAATTTTTATATTTTAGTGCAACTGATGGTGTTATCATGTGGTCTCTATATAAGGGTGATAAGTTAGTTAAACCTCTACGTTACAGCAACGGTAAAACCCAAGAGGAGGTGGTAGATGAGCTTATTGAAGCTCTTAGACATCATGATATAGTTTTCTTCAAGGGTGCGGTTGGTACAGGAAAATCAGCCATAGCTCTTCATGTAGTTAAACACTTCGGTACTGGACACATAGTTGTTCCTACAAAGGTACTCGAGAGGCAGTATCATGAGGATTACTTCACAGGTAAATATAAAATTCCTGGGTTAAATATTCACATGATAATGGGTAAGGGTAATTATCACTGTCTTTTCATAGACAGCTATTGCGGTGATAAGTTATGTCCTTGTTCACGTCCCCTTAATAAAGGTGAAACCAGAACTGAAGTAGCTAAGGTGTGTCCCTTTTGGTCACCCATATTTCCCTCTGAAATGAGTCAAAAGGTTAAACATATACTTGAACGATATAACAATACCTCTTATAGAGCAGCAGATTATCAATCTATACGTGGCATTCGTACTCATATAGTTGCTCCTATTCCTTGTAAATATTATGAATGTTTTAAAGCTTACACTGATCCAAGATCACATGCAACAATTTTTAACTCAGCTAAATGGGATATAGAAATGTGGATAGGTCGTAAACCTAAAGTGCCAATCGAGATAATAGATGAGGGTGATGCATATCTTGATAATCTAACATATAAGGTATTTATGAATAAGGGTATTTTTGATGCAATAGAGAGAAATGGTTTAGTTCCTGAAGATAACATAAAAATAATAAAATACGAATTTGAGAGATTGATGCAATCATATAAAACATATAGTGGAATACTAAGCAATAATACCAGACTTATTAGGTTTCTTGAGACATTTATAGAGATTTTAGACGCAGTTAGCACTGATGGAATGGTTTGTGAGATGTGTAACAAGATATTACTCATGCTTAGACATACATCTAATTCGTTTGTTAAGATCAGTAGAGGTAATTTGGTTGTCTATATACCAAGACCAGACATAACTCTTAATGAAATACGTAAGAGGAGTGGTAAACTTCTTTTCATGTCTGCAACATTTCAACACGAGGATATATTAAAGGACATATATGGTATCAATGATGTAGTCATGGTAGAGGGTGAGACTAAGTTTCCTGGTAAACTTATAATTAAGAAAACAGGTAAAGAGGTGAATATAAACAAAGATAAGTGGGATAATTATCAGTTCAGAAGAGTTTATTGGTCTGTTCTTAATAAGATGATAAAGAGAGCAACTCGACCAACACTTGTTCAGGTACATGGATATAAGTATGTTCCACCAAACACCGAAGTAAATAAACGTAAGGATGTATGGTGGTCTACTGTTACTGATAGGGGTATAGATTTACATGATGATCATTGTAGGAGTGTTATTATACTAAAGTACCCATACCCAGATTTATCTGATCCTGTATTAAAGACTATGAAAGCATTACTTAACAATAGATTCTGGTCATATTATAGGGATATTGCACGTAGAGACCTGATACAGCAAATAGGTAGAGGTTTACGACATAAAAATGATTGGGTAGAACTTTGGAGTCCTGATAAGATGGTTATGGACGATGTTATAAAAATATGGAATGGAGAATATGTAGTTGAAAAAGTTGAGGTGTTAGTATGAGGGTAAGAGTTGAGAATAGGGGTAAGGTAGTGTATAAGGTAAAGGTAATTATGGAGAAGGAGATTGGAGCATGGGATATCCCTAGGGATGGGTCTACTACCATTAATGAGGAAGATTTTGATAAAACCACAATAGTTGTACAGATTTTGGGTCACAGAGATTCGTGATTATAGATGTTGTATTAGTGAGGTTTAATTGTAGTTTCGTAAAATATGTCAAATTTTACATAGATGGTTCATGATTCGTGGGAGGGTTGTTTATGTCTCTTGAAGATGAAGCCATAATAGATGAGATATACGATATTATAAAATTATTAAAAGAAAAGAATCAATTCTATGCTGATAGTTGGAGAGAACTCGGTACATTAGGTATGGTCTACCGTATAAAAGACAAGTGTAATAGAATCATAAATATGGTAATAAATAAGGTTGGAGATGATGATGATATAGAGGAAGAAGTCAATGACATACTGGGTTATGCCATACTTTTGAAGTTAAATGAAATGGAAGAAGGTAGGAGATGGTAGAATGCAGCCAAGAATAATATTACTTGACATTGAGGTCTTACAGGAAGGTACAAGGTTCCCAAATCCTGATGAGGCTGATAGACCCATCATCTGCTATACAATATATGATAATTATTTAAATAAATTTATAACTATTGTTCAGAGACATGATCTTAAATACACACATACAGACATAGAAGATAATTGGTGTGTAGTTAAAGTTAGTAATGAGATAGATTTATTAAAAATATTTATTGCATTGATGCAAAGATCTGATCCAGATATAGTGGTATCATGGAACACAGATTTTGATATAAAGTATCTTATAAATAGACTACATAGATTCAGTGGAGTTATATCAGGTACATCAGTATTTGATGGTGTGCAGGTATTTGATATGCTTTCAGCTTATAAACGTATAAAGAACATCAGGAGCTATACTTTAGGTTATGTTGCAAAGGTTGAGGGTATAACACATAAAACAGAATCAGCATCTGATGTTCCGTGGTTATATGAAAATGATTTGGATAGATTAGTAAAATATAATTATACTGATACACTGATCCTCAAGGAACTTGAAGACAAGGTTGGAGTTATTTCTATGTATTGGCAGATGAAAAGCTATGTAGGTGTACCAGATATCAATGATTGTTTCCATTTTTCTGTTTTACTTGATACAGTTTTGTTACGTTTGGCAAAGAAACGTGGTGTGTGTTTACCATCAAAACAGTACGATAATGAAAATAAGGGTTTTGAGGGTGCAATTGTTTTTGATCCTGTTCCAGGTATTCATAGTAATGTCATAACCTTAGATATGAGCAGATTTTATCCAAGTATAGTATTAAGTTTAAATATAAGTCCTGAAATATATAAAGATAATTCCAATTCTACACCTGATGCTATTGGTATAGTACCTGAAATGGTCATGTACCTAATGGAAGAAAGGAAGTACTATGAAAAGCAAATGAAACAATATACTCCTGGAACACCCGAATATGAGTTATTTGCTGGTAAAAGACAGGTTGTTAAGGATTTACTCAATGCTGTATGGGGATTTCTTGGTTATGAACGTAGTAGGATATATGTACAAAAGTTAGCTGCACTTACAACAAAAACTGCTCGTGAAGGTCTATTATGGGTCAAAGAACAGGCAGAAAAAGAAGGTTACTCTGTGATTTATGGCGACACGGACAGCATTTTTATAAAAATGCCTTATAAAAATATCGATGAACTTGTAGAAAAAGGTAGGGAGTTAGCTGATAAGATAACAAGATCTTTTGATCAGTTTGCTAAAGAGAAATTGGGTTTAGATGAACATCAGTTTGCCATAGATTTTGAGAAGGTATTTGATACAATATTCTTCATACCTCATACTAAGAAGAGATATGCTGGTAGATGTATATATGAAAAAGGTAAAGAGACAGATTATATACTAATACGTGGTCTTGAAGTCAGGAGAACTGATACATCAGAGATTACAGTGGATTTACAATATAATGTCATAGAGATGATATTACATCGTAAATCTAATGATGAAATAATAGGATACATCCGTGATATAGTTAACAAGATCAAGAATGGTAGTGTTGATCCAAGAGACTTGGCCATAAGTAAGGGTATACAAAGACGTATAAATAGTTATGGTGTAGGTGGTAAAGCTTTGCCATTCCATATACGTGCTGCAATCTATAGCAATAGAAATCTCGGCACCAGATTCGATAAGGGTGATAAAATAAAGATATTATATGTTAAACGCATCAGTGGATTACCAAGAACGGATGTCATTGCTTTTACTGATGATATGAAGTTACCAGATATGGTCTTAGACTATGATAAGATGATAGATGTTACTGTAAGAAGTAAAGTTGAAAAATTGTTAGCATTAAGAAACATACATTGGAGTGATATTCTTGGTCAACACTCATTATTATCATTCAGTAGGTGATATTATGGAAGTACTTATAGATTATAGAGAAAAGAATAGCGGAATACCTAATTATCTTAGACGTATTGGTGTAGATTTCAAATTCACTAATCTACCTGTTTCAGATTATCTTGTGGGAGATATAGGTGTTGAACGTAAGGAAATAAGTGATTATATTGGATCTCTGGCTGATGGTAGACTACATCGTCAGCTATACGAATTAAGCTACAATTTTGAACTTTCTTACCTCTGTACAATAGGGTACATAAGTGAAGCTCTATTGGTTAGCAAATTTAATCGTCATGCTTACATTAGTTCACTTGTTGGTTCAAGTTTAAAACGATCTCCTGATGGTAAACAAGGTCAAGTCATCACTGTAAATCTTGAAACTCACTATGATTTTGCTTATTTTATCAAATATCTTGCAGAGAAGGTTGAGAATTATGAACCACGTGTAGCACCAATGTCTCTTGTTAAGAAAGCATATACTGATACCGACAGAATTATCAATATCATATCAGCATTTCCAGATATAAGTGAGGTCAAAGCCAGAAATATACTCAAGAAGTTTGGAAGTATCAAAGAATTTGTTAATGCCCCAAGAGATAAGTTAATGGAGGTTGAGGGTATTGGTGATATTATAGCTGATAGGTTATATAAACTTATAAACAAGGAGGTAGAATTATGACGAGTTTAACAGAAAAATACAGACCAACCAAACTTGATGAGATTATTGGACAGGATCATGTGTTAAAATCTGGAGTTAAAATGATAGATAGTCTAAAACAGGTAACTGATAGATTAAAACAGGATAAGAACCTTAAAATCAATTTCTTATTCGCTGGACCACCTGGAACAGGCAAGACCACTGCAGCCATTTGTATGGCTAAAGAACTCTTTGGTAATGAGTGGAAAAACAGATTTCTTGAACTTAATGCAAGTGATGAACGTGGTATTGATACCATCAGGAACAAAGTCAAACGATATGCCAGATCTGCAGGAAGACGTATTCTTTTTCTTGATGAGGCTGATGCTTTAACAAGCGATGCTCAACACGCTCTGAGGAGAATCATGGAAAAATACGAAAACTGTATTTTTATTCTAAGTTGCAATTATATACATCAGATCATCGAACCATTGCAAAGCAGATGTGCAATATATCCATTCCGCAAGATTCCAAGAAGGGATTTGGGTAAACGGTTAGGTTATATATTAAAAAGTGAAGGTATCAAAATCAGTAAAGATGAACAAACCAAAGAAGCACTATATGCTATAGTTGACGAAGCCAATGGTGACATGCGTAAAGCCATTAATCTGCTTGAACAATTAATCAATACAAATAAGGAACTAACCAAGGAGAATGTCATCATGCAACGAAGACCTGATCTTGTTGCTGATGCCTTTGATGCTGCATTCAATGGTGACTTTGATAGGGCAATCAAAACCATAGAAGATGCATATATACAGGATAATTATGATGTCAACCTGATCATAAACAAACTTGAACAAAAACTTTCATCATTACCAAATGGTAGTGTTAAAATAAAACTCTATAATAAGCTTGCAGAACTCGAATATAGGTGCTCGGTTGGTTCAAATCCTCTGATTCAACTTGTAGGTTTTCTCAGTTATGTATGGGTAGTTAAGCATGTACCTGATCAGTGTCCAGCAGTTAGATCATAATATTATTATGGTGATATGGAATAACATATCACGATAACCAAAAGGAGGTGATAATTTGAGAAAGGGATATCTTTTGGTAGGAGTGTTACTCCTATTGGTTTTGTGTGTTTTTACAGCATCCGCTGCAACACCAACCACAGTTGATGTATATTGGGACGGATCTGGAGCAATAACCACAGATTTTTATTCAGGAGATGATATGCACTCTTGGATTAACACCGGTGGATCATATATTCATGGAGAGTTTCATGTCACCGATGCCAATGATAATCCTTATAATTACGGTGTTGATACATCATGGGTACAATTAGTTTCTAAGGTAACCTCTGGATATATAGAATTTGCCACTGATAGATTAGATAGTTATGAACATATGTATGGTAATGCTGGACAGACTACATACTCATATCTTAGTACATCTGGAACAGGTGAGGTAGCATTCTACAATTGGATTAACTATGCTGGGATGAGAAATTGTAATTATGCTAAACCAACTACAACAAATTCTGTACATTTTGAGGCAAGCGGTGATTACTATATATTCCATAGCTTAACAGACTCAGATAATGATGGTGTACAAGTATATGCTCATGGCAGTGGTACAGCAAAGATTAAACTACTTGGTGAGGAATCTGCTGCTTCATCATTCAACATGGGTAGACTTCCAGTCTGCGGTGATGGTTGTGCTTGGTACGGGAATTATGCTACGTTTACAGGTTCAGGGATTGGAATATTCGGTATAGATGCGTGGGCAGATAATAGTTTAACTATTGGTAGTCAGGGATATTCTTTCAGTATTCCTGGTGATGGCTCAGATAATAGTGCACAGTACCATATGTGGGTACAATATGCTGGAACATGGAATACACCTGATTTTGGTGTTGCAGGGAATTGATTTAGTTTGTTAACCAAAATTTTTAATTTTTTATTTTATAGGAGGTGATTTATTGAGGAAAACACTGGTTGCTATGGTGCTATTAACCATAGCATTCATATCAGTAGGAATTGTTGTAGCAGAACCAGGTGAACCACCACTGATGGATGTACAGATAAAGATATGGACTAATCAATCACACACCCTGATATATATCAATGGAATACCACTTAATGATAGGATAGATGAGTTACAGAACCAATACAATGTACTTAGCAATCATATCAGACAGACTGATGCTAATGTATATGATTATATTATATTAAATGAAATGAGAACCAGACTGATGTCTATGCATCAATATGCTATACAAGTGTTACAGAGGGAATTACTAACAAATACAAGTCTTACCACAGAACAGAAGGATATCATTCTAAATGATATAGTTAGACATAATTCTGAGATTATGAATATACAGTCTGATGTAGACAATATACTTATCAATATACTCATGAGATACCAAAATATACTTAATCAGAATGAGGAATTCAGTTATTCCGGATATCATGATATATATGGTGATTTCCATTACTTTAAAGAAACAACTGATCAGTATCTTAGAGAAGAGGTATTCCGAATAACTGATTGTTACTCTGAGGCTGGACAGAGTAAGGTATTGCAGGGTGGATGGGTAATAGTAAAAGGTATAAACAGTTATGGGAGTGGTGTATTCACAACAAGGGGTATGTGGATTACGTATATGGATCCTGCGTCAGGTGTAACAAAGGAGTTCTATGTAGGTAAGGGCACTGATATGGAAACCTCAGAGTTCAGGATAAAGTGGTATAGAAATGTATTTGAATTCGGTATTAAGATAGACAGCGATACACCTGAGGGAATGAAGCAAATTACATTTAAACGAGAATCTCCAAGGGGTGGTGTAGAATATATCAGGGTTTCTTTTGATGTTATTAGACCATATATTGATGTTTACACGTCTTTATCAGATGATAAGATTGGTCTCAGTGTAAATACAAATCTAAATAAGATAAAGGTATCGTATGGTGATGTGGTAAAGGAATTTTCCACGGAATATGGTAGGGTATTCACTGTACTTGATAGAAGTGATTCAGATATCATATATGTAACTGGTGTAGGAGACTATAGTTTTGTGAATGTCTTAGAACCTGTAATTTAATATATTTTTATTTTTTATTTAATATATTATGAGGTGTTGTCATGACCATCAGTCCATCATCTCTTAACCTTTATTTCCAGTGTCCATATCGTTGGTATCTATCAAAGCAGAAAATAGATGGTATATGGGTAGACGATAGACATGCACGATTCGGATCAATGATACATAATATAATAGCCAACTATTTCAAAAAATTACCTTCAAGGGTAAATGAATCTACAATAGAGAATTTAGCAAATAAGTGTCTTGAAGATTACTTTGATGATTCTCTTAGTTACATGCGTAAGACTGCTAATATTATTATAAGTAATTTTATAAGTTTTGAGAAATATAGATTAAAGAAGTGGAAGACATATAGACCTAAATTCATTGAACAACGTATCAGATTGGGTGATTATCTTGTTGGTGTAATAGATTTCTATGGCAATGATACAATAATAGATTGGAAAACTGGTAGTTATAGTTTCCTTACACTTGATCTTAAACGTCAGGGTGGTATATACAAATATCTTGTAGAAAAATCAGGTCATAAGGTTAATAATGTTATATTTGTATTTCTAAGAGAGAATAAAATAGTGGAATTACCAGAAGTAACAAAAGGTTGGGTAGAGAGTGAAGTAAATAAGATGATAAGATCAATTGAAGCTGGTATATTTACCAAGAAGAAGTCACATGCATGCTCATGGTGCGAGTATAAGCTTAGATGTCAATTCGAGGAGGAAAGGGTATGTTTGTGGTCTATATAAGATTGAGGTGGTTCAATGACGGATATCATAGTAACTATACCTAAAGAATTGAGTCATAAGAAGTGTGGTTTAGCTAAGGTTGGAAGAGATAATGTTGATAAGATACCATATTGGTTGTTAAGAACTAAACCGTCTAAATTCAATAAAGGGGATTGGTTATGGTTCGTAAAGGATGGATATATCGTAGGTAAGAAACAGGTCACCGATATAGAAGTAACAGAGGAAGGTATAAAATTGATACTTGGTAAATACGAATCAATTGATCCTGTTCCACATAAACCATTTAGGGGGTTCAGATACTATGACAGATGATGTATTAATAGGCAATGAAAAACAATTCAAGGTTCTCGAGCAATGTATAATTGACAGGATTCCTACACTGATATATGGACCACCGGGTATAGGAAAAACGTATTCAGTTCATCTAATTGCTAAGAAGCATAGATATAAGGTAGTAGAATATAATGCTAGTGATCAACGTACAAAGGATGTCTTAAATAAGATATTACAAGAGGTTACAACACCATCTCTGATTAAAAAACTGTATTTATTCGATGAATTTGATGGTATGGAGAATTATACTACCTTCATGGATATCATTAATAGAAGTTTTTACCCTATAGTTATGACTGCCAATGATTTTTATAGGATACCAGAACGTATAAGAGAAAGGTTAGAGAGTAAAGTTAAGATATTAAGGTATTATCCACCATCAAAACGGGATATAGTAAAATTCTTAAGAGATAAATTTGGAGATAATGTCAATTTCTCTATCATATCAGATGATGTTAGGAATAGTATTATAGCATTATCAACTGGTGCAGAAGTATATTCATCTAAGGAGTCTGTATTTGACATTGTTTCTAATATATATAATAATAATCATAATAATATTAGAGAGTATTTTAATAGAGAAAGGAATCTTTGGATTTGGCTCTTAGACAACCTTACTGTATTTTATGATAATAAGGATTTATTTGAAGTAACCAATATTTTAGCTGATGCTGCATTATATAATAAACCGTATGTGCTAAAGACAATAAAAAGCACTGATAAGAGGAGGAATCCCGTATACCCATACTTTTTACAACGTAGGAAGGTTCTTAGTGAATAGGTGATATTAATGGGAACACTGATCAAGAAGTACATTGATATTGTTTCAGAGAACACTGATGCACCAATGAATAGTATAACTGCTAGTGCTTATTGGCTGATAAGTTCTACACTTGGATATTGGATAAATCTTATGGATACACCTGCAGAACATGGTACGAGATGTAACTTATTTGTACTGATCATTGGACAGGCTGGTATAACACGTAAAAGTACTGTTATGGGGTATGCAAGTTATGTTTATAGGACAGCATGGAGAGAATTTTATCAAAAGGTAGGTATAGATATTGACATAGATGATAAATTCATTGAAGAATTTACAGTTGAGGGTATAGCTGATCAGGTACAATCAGCTATTGATAGTGGTATAGATGATTTTGTACTGATGACAGATGAATTTGGTATATGGTTGGCTCGTGCTGGTGCAACACACCTCTTAGGTTCTAAAGGTCTTTTAAGTAAATTATATTATGGAAAGGGTTATAAACAAAGTCTAAGTCAACGTGGTGGTAAGAAAGGTACAAGAGAAATACCAGAGGGTTTATACTGGACATTTCTTGGTGCAATGCAGGATCCTGAATTATATTTAACAGAAATTGATGTTAAACAGGGATTTCTAAGGAGATTTTTACTTGTGTCATCTACAGATGATGATCTTAGGGAATATAAACCACCATTGTCCTATGAAAGAAGGTTCTTAAAAGATAAACTTTCTCAAATTGCAAAGGAATTATGTAAGAAAATGTTAGATATTTATAATTTTGTTGGTGGATTTTTGCCACTTGATACTTATTGTTCTAAATCAGTTGAGAGTGCTATAAATGAGTATGATGTTAAAACTTATAATGAGGTCAGAAATATATACACACCTGGTAGCGTGATATCTCGCTATATGGTGACATCATGGGAACATATACTAAAATTGACTGCACTCACAGCTATTTCTGATCAAGATAAGAGACCTATAATGTTAGCTGGTAATCCCTCATTTTACCTTGATAACACTGAGCATTTTATCATAGCAAGAGATTGGTTTGATGTAGTTAAACAACGTATATTTAGTGCTATAGAGACTATATCAGTGAATATGCAGAATCCAACCTTACCTTCTATGGACAATGTTGCTAATCGTATAATAGGTGCTATAAACCGTGCTGGCGGATCAGTGACTACTGGTGAATTACTTAGGTCATTAGGTACAACTAAACAGCATATTAAACCGTACCTGACAACATTAGTTGAACAAGGAAAGGTTGTACCAGTATATGAAATTACCAGTAAGGGGATTATTAGGTTATTCTTGGATAATAATAAGGCAAAAGAGTATGTTAATAATCAGCTTACTATTAATCCAAAAACAGTAATAAGAATTTTGGATGTAAATTCATTTGATTCTATGTGGAAGTGACAAAGTAAGCATCGTTAAATCATAGTTAATTATTTTTGTGGACATCGTTAAGAAACTGGATCGTGTAGTCAATTATTTAACATTTTAATATATTAGTTTAATATACAATTACATACCTGCACTAAAATATACTTACGATTTTAGTAAATATTATACTAATTTATAAATTCTATAGCATAATTTGCAAAGTTAAGACTTTCGAAACCCTTTAATCCTGTAATATAATAAAAATAAATATAATTACTATAGATTAGTAACTCTCTATACATTAGTACTACATAGATACAGTATCACATTACTACATTACATTACGTACATAGGTTTAGTTACGTTACAACATAATCAAAAAAGCTCACTCAATTTTTATTTCAAAATCGGCAAAAATCACTCATTCATATAGCTGGTTAATATCTTCATATATGGAGGTGTATTATGCGGTATATATGTGAATATCCGATGTATTGTTATCATAAACGAGAAGGTAATAAGTGTGGTTTACAAATAATTAGTGGTAAGAGTATCATGGTAAGTTGTCCATATCTGCGTAGAGAATTATAGATTGGAGGTGATCAGTTGTGCCAAGACTTGAATTTTCTGATGTAACTGAATTTGGTAAGTGGCTCAATAAACAGGTCATTAACTACAAAAAACCATATAAAGTCTACATCACTGATACTGAAGTCATTGCAATACCTGCAACCAGCACTCGTCCACATGAGTACGGTTATACAAGGTTCAATACAAAAGAACAGATCAAGAGTTTAATAGAATTATTTGATACACTTGGACTTGATGTCTTCAGAATATCTCGCATCACTTGGAATCCAGAGTCTGAACCACGTGTTGGGGAGGAGTGATCAATATGCCACGATATAAATGCCCTTACTGTGACTATACCGAGAACGATAAACGCAAGGTCATAACCCATGTTTACATGACTGTGGATGATAAACATGGTAAATTCCGTAAAGCACCTGATGGTTTTAGTAGTGATATGGTTATTGAGTTAGATAAAGGAGGTGATAATATGGGTGGTAATCAGCCTACATTCGATGAGGAAAAGCTTAGAGAACTTGAAAGATTATCCCAGGAGAATGATTCAGATGAGACTCAATCAGTTGTGGAAGAATCATATACTGTTACAGAGTCTGAATCTGATGAACTTGAGGTTAGACTTAAGAAACTTTCAGAATCAACAATGCCAATATCATCAGAACTTAATGATATAAGGAACACAATAGATGACCTTAATGACAGACTCACTGAAGTCGAACGAAAACTCGAGGTACTAAGGAAGGCTATACTTGATATACTAAAAGTACTTGGTGTCTGACCATGATTCATCCACGAGAACGTCCAAAAGTTCTCGACAGTTCTACATACAAGTTCAAGATGTCATGTGGACGTTCTCTTTATATCACTGTATCAAAGAACGGTGGCGACACAGATTCTCCTTTTGAAATATTTTTAACCATGGGTAAAGTAGGTTCTTGTGACAGAGCCCTGATCGAAGGTCTCGGTAGAGCAATCAGCTTATATCTACGTGCTGGCGGTGATCCAGAACGCATATCAAAATCCCTTCGTCACATCAGGTGTCCACATCCTGGATTAAGACCAGATGAACCCAAAAGTTGCCCTGATGCCATATCCATAGTCATAGAAAAGGAATACAAAAAAGAATATTAAGTCACTGCCTCCTGTAGTTCTTTTTCCAAGTTCTCGTACTTTTGTTTGTAGCCAGATATTTCTCCTAATATTTCTTTTAGTTTAGTTATTAATGACATTTTAATCACCTCATGTGTTAGTTACCAAGATCACTGTATCTTGTGTATGAGTTATTATTATGTTATATTGTTGACTGATACTGTATTTAGACCTATTGTGCTTATACCACCTGTGGCATTACCTGTACAAATGTTTCCTACAATTAAATTATAGTCTGATGTACCAGCTTCAGCTATTCCATATCTTTGAGTTGGTGTGCCTTGGTCATCATAAGATTTATTACCAACCACTACACAGTATGTAAGGTCATAAAGTTTAATACCATCATATGTGTTTGCCAAAGCTTGCCCACAGTTCATGACTATGTTGTTGTTTATCAGGTCTGCAACATAGGCTAAGATTCCTTCTCGCTGTGCATTAGTTATCCTATTACTTGTTACTTTAACCTTTGAAACATTGGTTGGGTATATTGCTATTCCTCTGTAAGACCCAATGATTTCGTTGTTTTCAATCTGGATGTCTACTGTTGTATTAGTGGCATCACCTTTAAGCCAGATTCCGTTTTGGTCTGTCCCACTTCCATTATTATAGATTGTGTTTCCAATTATTTTAATATTTTGTATATTTGCACTTGTCAGTGATGGATCCAACAGTATTCCATGAACAGTATTATCATGAATGCTATTGTTTGCGATTATGATGTCACTTGCTCCAGTAACAAGTATTCCGCTTTTTGCATTTCCGTAACTAACGCATCCTGTGATTACTGCTTTTGTCGCTGTATTTATTGCAATCCCGTATTGAGTCTGACTGTTTGAAGTTACACAGTTTGAAATAATTATGTCCTCGGAGTTATAGCTTGGAAATATATTTTGCCCATAACTGTTGTTTACAACACAACTATCTATTACCCCGCTTTTTATGTAGCCAAACCAGATTCCCTCATCGCAATCAGTTACAATACAATCCTTTATAGTAACATATTTTCCGTCAGCTATTCCTATTCCTTTGCCATAAGTTGTAGATATTGCGTTATGGATTGTAAGGTTATCTATTGTTATTTTAGCATCATATATATTTGAGTTTGTTCCATAACCTTTTGCCCAAATTCTTATTGCATCGCCTAAAATATCATGGATATATCCACCAGTTAATTTTATGTTGTTTGCTCTGCTGAATGCTATGAAGCCCTCGATTTCTCCAGTTTGGTTTGTTCTATTTCCATCTATTTCCCCAAAAATGATTTCAATGTGACTTACTTCAGGTTCAGTAGTCCCGTCAAAAGTCCCATCATAGTTTGCTATTAATCTATCGTTGAATGCATTTTGGACGGTTATTTTAGCGTTGGATAAATCTAATATAGTGTAACTTTTTACTATTAATGTTGTTTGGATTGTAAACTCACCTGTTGCTGTTATTCTCTTTTTTGGTGCTGCACCACATAAATCTAAACATGCTTGAAATACAGTTGCATCATCTACTCCTGCTTCTCCGTCTGCTATGACCCTACCCCTGTAATCATAAGCTATAACTTTAGAACCTTCAATACCAACTAAAGCACTAAAAGGAGCAGGAGCTTTCAAATACCATTCATCATCAATGATCACGTTCTGATCAGTTATCTTAGTTGTGGCACCTGCAACACCAGCTAATCCTAAGGCAGCACCAAAACCAGCTATACCTGCTTCCAATAGTGATCTTCTTCCAAAAAACTCTCCTATTGTTTTAAGTAACATATTCTTAGATTTCTCGTTATTTAACATCTTCTCAACAAGAATAGGTACTTTTTCTTCAGGTATACCTAACTCATCACTTGCATCCTTAACGATCTCCTTATTCAACTTAGCAATTTCCCTAAGCTTCATCACCATCACCTGAATATTGTTATAAATATTTATTTATATCCTTCATATTTAAATTTATCTTAAAATACCATTTAAAGTGAGGAGGTGATACAATGTTCACACTTGGACCAAACGAGATAATAGTTATAGGTGTATTGATAGCCTTGTTATTCGGTGCAAGTAAACTTCCTAAACTTGCTCGATCATTGGGTAAAGCTTCAGGTGAGTTTCGCAAAGCTCAACTCCAGGCAGAAATCGAACTCCGTGAATACGAAAGACAATTAAAACAAGGCAAACAACCCGATAGAGTTAAACTCGAAAAAATAGCTAAAGATCTTGGAATTGATCCAGAAGACAAGGACGATGATGATATCATATCTGAGATAAAAAGTAAATTATAATATTGGAGGTGATCATACATGATATCTTATGATATAATAACTAAGATCATATACGGTATATTTTCTGCAATCTGGTTATCCTTCTTTTACCATTACTCTGAATTACTTAGTTTTTATTTTGCAAACTTCGATTATTGGAATGACATCAAAGTGATGCACCTCACATTCATCTTAGAGACTTGGCAACTCATCAGTCTAATAATGTTGACATGGTGTGTATTTAAACTTATAGATAGAAGGTGAGGTGATGTTCTATGTCATCTAATTCTGGTACTGCTATCATTAAGAAAGGTGAATACGGAACTATAGTAAAACATGGTGTACATAATGTAAAAAGTTATGGTTTATCAGCTGTTGCTTTACCACCAAATGTCATTATAGCTCTTAGAGGACTACTATACGAAGATATGTTGATCATCTTCTTCTTAAATACACTTGCACCTGAAGAACCTGCACCTGAAGATATAGAAGTTGATTGGTGGGTAAGTGATCAGGTATGATACCATGGTCACTCTCATACATCGTCTATTGCGAAGTCCTGCATTTCTTATTTGCCTGTCTGCTGGTATTGGTGGTATTATTCCTGACACTGATCATATTCCAGAGTTATTTGGTATATACTACCAAATTCCACTCCTCTGGCAACTTAATGTGTTTTTCCACATTACAGATCCTTGCGATCCTTATGGCAGACCACTCCACTCGGCGTTTCTTATTGCTTCTCTGTTTCTCATTGGGTATTCTCTCACATATCTTATCAGACATATTAAGGTTAGGTTTTTAAGGCTTAGTGGTGAATAGTATGGGAATGTGTGTCAAAAAAGGTAGAAAACTTGTTGTAGTAGTTTGTGACTTTAACAAACCTGAATATGAATACGAGTGTCACAAATGCATAATTCACAAAACACACGATTGTCCACTTTTATGTGTAGAACCTGATACAGATTTTGGCAAGTTATTATTGAAATTGATTAATCAACTGAAATACTGTGTAAAACGTACTAATGGAGAATTCGAATAATTTGGTGGTCATCATGAGACTCTCAGTAGTTATATGCACAATCCCTGACAGACTGATCTACCTATCATCCCTCCTCACAAATCTCCTAAAACAATCCTATGTACCCGATGAGGTCATCATAGTAACTGACAAAGGACAACGTGACCTCATCCTCAACTCCTTCCCTACTTTACAATCCCTTATTAGAATAAGAGTAACCGAGACCGACGGTAAGGGTTTAAGCAAGGCACGTAACAAGGGTATCAGTCTCAGCACAGGTGATATCATTCTATTTATTGATGATGATATTGTCATACCTGATACTAATATACTCTTCAGGGTTAAAGAGGCTTTTGAGGAGGATGACCAGCTTGGTGTTTATGGTGTTCAGGTTAAACCACTTTTCTATAATTCTGTCAAATTAGATGATAAATTTAATTGGATATACGGTTGCACAAATGGTAAAGCAATCCGTCCTGTTGGTGCATTCTTTGCCGTACGTAGAGAGTGCTTCAATGTTGTTGGTCTATTCAACGAGTCACTTGGTAGATATGGCAAATACCTACTCAGTGGTGAAGAAACCGAATTCTTCAACCGTGTACAAAGATATATGAAATTAAAAGTAAGATTGGATAATAACATGAAGGTGGAACACATAGTCAGTGGTGTAAAGTGGCGTTATATCATTAGACGTGCATTCATGGAAGGTATCAGTAAATCTAAATTTAAAAATTATAACCTTACAACTGAACGTAGATATCTACTTATGTACATCACTGATCCAGTAGGTTGGTTAATATCTCTTGTTACTGTAATTGGTTACATATATGGTAAGGTAAGATCATGAGACCTGCTATATTTCATTGGCATGCATCAGGTGGTAGTCTCTATGTTGCCAAAATGCTTGCTAAAGCTCTTAATACTGTCGTTTACACATTTACACCAAACCCTACCAACCACATCATCGACATCTCTCACCTACTACCTTTACATCTCAGACCATTCAGGTATAAACGAGTCTTCGATTACCTCTGTTGGAGTAGCATTGATATAACCGAATTGTGTGACACTGATCTCATAATCACCTCTGGACACACTACCAGAGCCATAGTCACTCCACCTAACATTATGCATATTCATTACTTCCATCATCCACCAAAATCACTATACTTCCATAATAATCGCTCTATACTCTCAGAGTTGTACCGTATATGGGACAGATCAATCGATAAGAATGTTGATCACTACTTCTGCAATTCTCCTCTTACAAGATATAACCTTTACAAGTACTATAAACGTGATGGTGTTGTGTTATTTCCACCTATTGATACATCTAAATACAAATTCAAAGAGTATGGGGATTTCTATCTACATATTGGTAGAATAGATAAAGAAAAAATGGTTAGGGTTACAGTTGATGCCTGTATCAGGTCATGTCGTAAGCTTGTACTTATAGGTGATAAAGGTAATGATCATGACACATATGATTACATAGCAGAACTCTCCAAAACATCCCCATATATCGAATATCTTGGTCATGTATCTGATAAAGAAAAATGTAAATTATTAAGTGAGTGCAGAGCAGTGCTATACCCTGCATTAAATGAAGATTTTGGTCTTGTTGTTGCAGAATCACTTGCATCTGGTAAACCTGTAATAGTCTCCAATTCAGGTTATCCTCAATATATTGTAAAACAGAAGAATTGTGGTATAGTTGCTAAACCTATATACCCTTACTTTATAGATGCTATATTTGAACTCGAATCACGTGAATGGGATCCTGATATGTTAGTATATATGGCAAAACCCTATGACTATAAATTTTTCAAGTATCGTCTAAAATATTGGTTAAAGAAATGGATCAGAGGTGATACCCCATGATACACATTTACTTAATTATATTTGGATTCATCTATGGATTCGTCTGTGGATTCCTTCAGGTAAAAAACAGAAATGCTTACTACTTCGTAATAGGTATTGGCATTGGCACACTGATGGGTATACTATTATCTAACCCTACTACATACACCAACAATAACGAACCATTCACATTCTTATATTATATGGTTGTATCCGTATCAACTATAATAGGTGTTATACTTGGCAATAAGGTAGCTGAGGATATATGAAAACCCTCTATATCCACCCACCAGACGATCACCCTGCACACATAGATTGGGCTAATTCAATTAAAGCTGATTTTCTTGAGTACACTGATCCCCAATCACCTGTCCAATCCCTCATCAACCTCATCAATTCTGCAAAACTACCTGATTACGACACCTACCTCATCACTGGCATCGAACAAGCCTTTCTTAAACACCCTAAACACATGATTTACCTCGCAGCTGATGAGTATCTCCTCACCCATACCCTTGGCATCCCCTTCATTCAGTCATCTTACAAAACCTCATTACTTAAGTCCTTACTCTCAAAGCTAGATGCTTGCATCACAATCTCCAAATTCATGTACGACAACATCATAGATTTCCTATCATGTCCTGTATATATCGTAAACCCTCACATACCTGATGATATTTATGATAAACTATATTCCCTACAACCTGATCTCAATACACACAACATCCTCTTCATAGGTAGAAATCACCCCATCAACGGCATAAGTATACTTATCAAATCCTTCAACATATTACTTAAAGACTACCCTGATTCTCACCTTTACATTATCGGTAAGAATCATGTTCAATATGATCACCCTAACATACACACACTTGGGTATGTAAGCGACTTTATACCCTTTATAAGGCGAACCTCACTTTTCGTCATGCCTGGATATGGTCAGGCTTTTTGCACTGCTGTAACAGAAACCATGCTTGCAGGTCTCCCAGCTATAGTAACCAATTACACTGGTGCAAAGGAGATTGTCTCCCAGTTAAATAAGGATTTTGTTACCACAACTGATCCACACGACATAGCATCAGCCATATGCAAATACTTCGACATGTCATCTAAGAAAAAACTTAAACTTTCACATAAAGCCAAACAACTCGCAAAACCCTTTAATAAGTACAACTCCTGCAAAAGATTTAAGAATATTTTCAATGAAATAATTATTTAGGGGTCGTAAGTCAGCTTGGAAGACTGCCTGCCTTGCGAGCAGGTTGCCGGGGGTTCAAATCCCTCCGACTCCATTAAAATAGAGGAGGTGTATATAATGATCATATACTACGGTAAAATATCCCTAACTTCTGGCGAAGAGTATTTAATTGGTTATGATCACGATGATCCTTCGACAGGTAATGTACATATTCTTAAAATTAAACCATAACTAAAGGAGGTGATTAATTGGTTCCAAAAACTTTACATGAGCTTATTTCCGAGCATCATGAGTTTTGGTTAAAACATTGCAACGATCCAGATAATAAAGCTATAATTAATAAATTACATTTTATAGAACAACAAATAGACCACATGATAAAACAAAGACTTTTACATACAGATCCAGACACATTCCTGAATGACATGTATAAACTCCTAACAAGCTATGATGAACTTTCAGATTATACCATCTCAAGGATTTATAAAATACTCAGAACTCTGATCAAGGACAGAATCACTGTCAAGCTAACGGATCACTATCATTTTATTATAAATATCCTAAGAGATGAAGGTATATATCTTGAAACAAAAGTCAAAACACCTGAATTGGATTTTGATTTAGATGAATCTGATCAGGCTTTATAGTATTTAGCAACTATCTTCCTTTCTTCTCTATATGGTTCTGGTAGACTCCGCATAACTTCTTCATATATAATTTGACAACCCTGATCAGTTTGTGCCCAATCAGCACTTCTTAACTCATCGACTACACCAAATTCACCTAACACATTACTTTCTTTATAGATCCTGTAATCGTTTAGCCTATGAGGTACATTTCCACTACCTATACACCTTCTTTTAAAATATCTCAACTTTTTATTGTACTCTGCTGCACCTCTACCTCTTTTAGGTATACCATTCAACCAGTCTGTCTTTATTTTATCAACAAAAGCATTTATATCATCTTGTACATCAAAATTGCTAAAAGGTTGTATTTCATACGTATATATTCTACAATGATCTGCTATCTCATTCCTCATCATCATATGCTCCGGTCTTGTCTTCCAGGTAACCTCTTCCCATGTTGTTGGTGGTATTACACAATTATCATCTGATAATATAACATCGCAAGCATCTTTGTCACCATTTAGACACTTGATGATTACTGATGTATCATAGCTTGCCATCATTTTTATATAATTCCAAAAAGTAATAAAGTTTATGGTGATCCAATATGAAAATCCTCAATATATCAACACCTGTAATTGATGCTTACCATACCTACTTCGGTGGTGCAAGTGGACATCTCATGTACTGTATGTTTAAATCACTAAGCAAATACATTGATCTCCACACTCTTATACTCGATACCAACGAACCTAACCTCCCTTTTACCTACACAAAGGTATCACACTCCTCCAATACACCTCATTTTCTAAGATATAAGGATTTAATTCTACAACTGATCAATGAGCACAACCCGGACATCATCACCCATTTCTATTTTCATGAGACAGAGTTCAATCCACTAATAAGGTTCATAAAACCTAACAATTTTATAATAGGTATGGTGGAACTTCCCCACATACGTCTTAGTGATGAGTTAACATTCAAGGATAGATTACTTAGACTTGCAAAACCTTTAGCTTTAAATCTAACCAAACACACCATTGATCACTGTAATAAACTCATAACTGTCAATCATGCTGCAAAACAATATTACTCCAAATATACCGATAATATTGATGTAATTCCCTATGGAGTTGATCACCAGCTATTCAATTACCAACCATTTCCACATGATAAGAATGTCTTAATAACCAGTCGTTTAATTAGACGTAGAAGAATTATTGAAATTATCAGATCACTGATCCATGTAAAGAAGTATCATAACGATATAACAGTACATATAGTAGGTACTGGTCCACTTAAGGGATATATTAACCAGATATCATACCTTAATAATCTCAATGTAATATTCTACGATAATGTGGATATAAACAAACTCAAAACCCTATTAGCTAACTCATACGTATTTTGTCATTTTTCTACATCTGACGGTTGGAATCAGCCAGTATTAGAGGCCATGTCAACTGGTAGACCTGCTATTGCAACTGATGCACCATTCAATAGTATGGTAAAACATGGTAAGACTGGTTTTCTAACCAAATATTCATTAATAGATTATTTTATATATTTATTTGATAATCCAACTGATGCTAAGAGAATGGGTAAAAATGCACGTAAAGAGGTATTAAAAAATTACGATTGGGATAAAATAGCTAAAGAATATGTTAAAGTTTTTGAGGAGGTGTATTAGTGTACCACTACAATATCCATGATAAGGTTAAGATAAATTCAAATATTCGTGGTGTCATACCTGCATTACATGACTATTTCTTAGAGGATAAAGAATATACTAATCCAGACATAGAGATCAAGTTGATGAAAGATGTTAATATAAATACCTCAAATTACAACAGATATGATCTATGGTTCTATACCAATGATAATCAGGTATATTACAGAGATGATGTACTATGGTTAAAAGATAGACTTGCATTTACCAAATACAAAAACACCATATATATATCATTCACAAAGGATACCCTAAAACTCAATCGTGTATCAAGAGGATCCATCTATGACCTAATCGAAACAACTATCGAATACAAATTATTAAACCATGACATGATGACTATACATGGTGCATCAATTGCAAAAGGTGATAAATGTGTCATACTTGCTGGATATCCTAACATAGGCAAAACACTCTTCACCCTCAACTTATTAAATAAGGGTTACAGTTACATGGCTGATGATACTTCATTAATCTCTTCTGATGGATCAGTCTATGCATATCCTACTTACTCCTCAATAGGCTATCATGACTTCCTTAATTTCATAAAACCCTCAGACATAGGATACTTTAATTACATCAAATATCTACCAAAAACATGGTTACTTTCAAAATTCAAGCTTGCAGAGAAATTCCTCGACTATCCTGAGGTATTCCTACCAGAACTACGTGGATATAAGATAAAAGATAAAGCTAAATGCACCATGATCTGTCTATTATCAATAGGTAACACAAAAATCAATAAATTGTCAATAAGTGAAGCATTAAGGAAGTTAATGATCATAAATAAATACTCTATGCCTCAAATAATAGATAATCCTGTGTTACAGACATATCACTATGTCAATAATCTTAATATATATTCTACAACTGATCAGCAACACAAGATTTTAACTAAATTCCTTAAAAATACTGACACGATATATGAAATAAGTGTAAATAAGAATGATGTCCATAAGATTTGTGATTTCATAGATAGTAAGGTGTAATTATGAATAAGGACGAATTTAGAGTTGCTCTACTTGCAAATCCCTATATGAGATTCAGACATGAAGTGAACATCACTAATTCACGAGAATTCATCAAAAACAACAAACTTTCTTTATTGTTGATGAAAAAAGGTATAAATGATCCTGAATTTGCAAGTGATGCATATTTCAATGCAAAACTCATATCAGAATTATATCATCTGGTAAATTTATTTAAACATAACAACATAGATTATGTTCTAATCAAGTGGCTAACCTTACCAAGACCACAGAATGACTTGGACATCATGTCACCAGATTATTCCAAAATATGTAATATCTTAGATGATGATGGTTATATACTTGATAGCACAACACCGTATCGTATAACATACCTAAAAGATGATATTGAGGTAGATATACACACTGATGCCGCATGGTCTGGTGTAAAATATCTCGATATGACACCAGTACTGAATTATAAGAATTATACAAACTTCCAATACAATAATAAAGATTTCATAGTCTATACACCAAGTATAGTGTATCAGTTACTAATCACTGCTGCACACAGTATGAGAGAGAATCGTATAACTTTATACGATGTATTATCCGTATATCCTATGCTATCAGAATATGTTATGAATCATGCATCGTATATAGCTAAACAATTTGGATGGTATTCCCAATTTAATAGATTTATAGATAAAGTTATAGATATCTACAACCTGATCTACATAAAACACGAGTATAAAGACCTAATATTACCGTATCGTTTCCCTATATACACAAGTGCAAGATTGAAGCTATACAAATCCTTACATGATCTGATCAATGGTAGACCAACACTAACACCATATTTAACAGATATAAAAGAGGTGATAAGATGTCGTCTTATGAGTTAGAAACGTCTTTATTTTTGGTTATGCTATTTATCTTTGTTATAGTGATTACAATATACGTATACATGCAAATAAGATCACATTTCAGAAGGAGATGATCATATGCATAACGATATAAAGTACTACAACATCCACAATATACTCAAAATCAAGACCAATATCTCTACATTCATACCAGACTACTTCCGTGTTGACCATATAGATAATCCTGATTTGGAATTCATGGTAACTAAGTTACCTGAATTCAGATTACCAATGAAACAGACTGGTGTCTTCTGGCATGGCACCAATGAAGACGACAAATCCCTCTACATCAGATATAAGTTACCTTATGGTAATGCGAGACTTGTATTCACTGATCTGGAAAGACAAACCAAAGTACACTTCACCAAGGGGTATTACAAGTATGGTAAACTTAATGATCTATTTGAACGTATATTCTTTATAAAGTTACTTCAAAGGGGATACGCACTCATCCATTCAGCATCAATTGCAAGAGATGATAAAGCATACCTGATCACAGCACTACGTGATACTGGCAAAACCTCCACTGTTCTTTCATTACTCGAACATGGATTTAAATTTATGTCTGATGACCTGACCATAGTCTCACCTGATGGTTATGCTTACTGCTTTCCAGAACCTGTATCACTGTCCTCATTTACCATTCCAGGTATCATAAACAAAAAACCATCTCCTACTGATAAAATAAAGCACCATATCAGCAAATCCCGTTTTGAGATTGTATTTGGTGATATACTTAAACTTGACATGACAAAAAAGGTGAGTTTACCTTCCCAACTGATCACTAACAGAGCTTTCATAGACAAGATATTTCTTCTTTCTACTGGAAAAGATGGTATATATGAAACCCATAGACATGATCTCGTACTTAGCAAGATTGTGTCACCAACCTTGGAATTATTCAGTCCATACTCAAATTACCTCATAATCTTCTATTGCAACCTGCTTAATTATAACCTAATACGTCTCATGGATAAATATATCAGCATATTACATGATGCAATAAAAAGTTCTATATGTTATGAAGTAAAAAGTTATGATGTAACGTATGCAGATAAAATTAGGAGGGTGTTACATTGCTAACTGGTGTACTCAATAAACTATTCAGATACACAACAATTGATAGTAATAGATTTTATGTTTCTGGTTTATTAGGTAAGACTTCTATAAAAGAACTATTTATAAACAAACAACATGAGCCACATGTTACTAAGGTACTTAAGAATATTACGAGTGTTGGTGATGTTGTAGTAGACATAGGTGCATTTTTCGGTTACTATACTGTTCTGTCATCAAAACTGGTAGGTAATGATGGTACTGTTTATTCATTCGAACCTTCACCATATGTATATAACATATTACTTAAGAATATTCATCTCAATCAGTGTCGTAATGTCATACCTTATTGTATAGCTTTACATGATTCAATCAGTGTAAAACCAGTTGCATTATCATCATATCATGGTAAAACTTTTGGTGCAAGTATAGGGGTTTTACCATTAGATATCTTTAATATAAAACCAGATATAATTAAGATTGATGTCGAGGGTGCAGAATTTGGTGTTCTTAGAGGTATGTTACGTACAGTTACATCTTGTAATCCAGATATAGTATGTGAGATACATCCAAGACAATTATCAAATTATGGTTATAATGTTGGTGACATAGAGAATTACCTAAAGGTGGTCGGTTATAAAAGTTACCTAATAAATTCTGATGGAGACCTGATTAAGTCTCCGATTATGGATGATAAAACCCGACATTATCTATTTAGGAGGTGATTAGTTTGTTTAGGTTTGGTGTAGTCGGTTGTGGTAGGATGGGTATTAGACGAGCTAAAATAATTTCTAAGCACCCACATGCAAAATTGGTAGCAATGTGTGATGTTAATGAGGAAATCCTCAATAAGGCTAAAGAACAGGTTGTTGCAGAGCTTTGGACAACAGATTATTATAATCTTATAGACCCTAACATTGATGTTGTTGTCATTTGTACACCAAACAAGTATCATACCGACATAGCTATTGATGCACTTAATGAAGGTAAACATGTATTTGTCGAGAAACCACTTGCCAGAACACCAGAAGAAGCCAGAAAGATGGTTGAAACAGCAGAAGAGAATGGTGTCACTCTCAAGGTGAGTTCTAATTTCCGTTATTTCCCTAATGTTCAGAAAGCTCGAGAACTTCTTCCAAGGATTGGTGAGATCCTCTTCATGCGTGGTAGAATAGGTCATGATGGAACAAAACTAACACCTTGGTTTAAGGATTATGATCTTGTTGGTGGAGGTACAATGTTAGATAATGGTTGCCATATACTTGATCTCGCTGTCTGGTTCATGGGTAAACCAATAGAATGTTGGGGTCATGTAAATAAACAACCTATCGAAGACATTGGATTTGGTCTGTTTAAATTCGAAAATGGATCAGTAGCTAACCTTCAATCATCATGGAGAGAATGGAATGAGTATGCATATATTGAGGTGTATGGCACTGATGGTTACATAACCATCGATAGCACCATACCTAATTGTACTACTACATTAGTAACCAGAGATGGTTTCAAAAAGATATATGATTTCTCGAAATTACCACCTCAGAGCTATGATTTGGAATTTGATAGTTACATGAATTTCCTTGAGAATGGTCTTAATCCATTCCCAAGTGGACATGATGGTATGAGAGTTGTTGAGATGGTACATGCTATATATGAATCTGCAAAAACTGGTAAATCAGTTAGGTTTTAGGTGATATTATGGTATTTAATGAAGATTATGCAAAATTCTACGACATGTTATATTCAGATAAGGATTACACATCAGAATGTAATTTCTTAGAGGAAATATTCAAAAGATATTCAAAAGTTCCAGTTAGATCAATACTTGATGTTGGTTGTGGCACTGGTAATCACGCTGTACAACTGATAAAACGTGGTTATGATGTTGTAGGTGTAGAACCATCTGAACCCATGGCCAGTTTTGCTGTTAAAAAGGGTATAGATGTAGTACTGGGAAAGGTATTAGATTTACCAAATTTTAATAACAAATTCGATGCAGTGATCTCAATGTTCACTGTCATAGGTTACATACACGACACAAATGAACTCATAGATACCTTCAAATGGATCAGGCAGCACACTAATCACTTATTTATTTTTGACTTCTGGAATGGTAATGCAGTACTCACACAGAAACCAACTATAGGTAAGAAGAGAATCTCAGATGAGTATTATCGTGTAAAATACCCCAAATTAATTACCAATGATCATGTTGTGAGGGTTAAACAAACAATATACGACAATTCAGATAACATCATAGTTGAGGAAGAACATGTTGTCAGGTACTACTTCCCACGAGAGATAGAACATTACCTAAATGATGCAGGATTCAGATTAATAGGTCTATTCCCATGTTGGAGACTTGATAGGGATATAAGAGATACTGATTGGGATATAGTTGCTGTAGCAGAGGTGATCCAATGAATGAATTTGAAGGTTGCCCTGATTGTAAATCTACTAAGGCTGATATTAAACGTGTAGTTACAGGTTTGTGTCTATCTGGAGTGATTCATAGTTTACTTTGCGAATGTTTGAAGTGTGGTACTCACTACATGATAACAGCAAAAGGAGTTGAGGAGGTGTGACATGATGGTTGGATTTCTACCACATTATGAAGATGTAGAAATCAAGATGTATGAAGATATGATGAAGAGAATACATAAAGATAACATAAAAAAGAAGTATTGGTGGTAATATGAATATTCCTGTGTGTATTCCATCAATTACAGATAAGGAAGTCGAATATGTCACTAAAGCATTAAAAGAAGGGTGGATATCTGCACGTTCACCTTATGTAGATGAATTCGAAAAGAAGTTTGCTGAATGGGTGGGAACTAAATATGCCGTATCAACCAGTTCAGGTACAACAGCATTACACTTAACACTTAGAGTTTTAGATGTAGGTAAAGGAGATGAAGTAATAATTCCTTCTTTCACAATGATCGCAACTGCACTCGCTGTTGTCTACTGTGGTGCAAGACCTGTCTTCGTTGATGCTGATCCAGAGACATGGTGTATGGATGTTAGTCAAATAGAGGATAAGATAACTAACAAGACCAAGGTTATACTGCCAGTTCATATATATGGTCATCCTTGTGATATGGATGTTATAAACGATATAGCACATGAACATTGTCTATGGGTCGTGGAGGATGCAGCTGAGGCACATGGTGCAGAATATAAAGGTAAAAAAGCTGGTGCACTTAGTAATATAGGATGTTTTAGCTTCTTTGCAAACAAACTCATCTCCACTGGTGAGGGAGGCATGATAACAACCGACAGTAGGTATATATATGAACATTTACAATGGTTAAAGGATATGGCGTTCAATGATCACCCAGCACTCAGATTTATTCATAGAGAAATTGGATATAATTACCGAATGACCACCATGCAAGCTGCACTTGGTCTTGCTCAACTTGAGAGATCAGATGAACTCATCAATGCCAGACGTAGAAATGCAAAGTTATATATGGAATTATTGGATGGGATTGATGGCATCACTTTACCAGTAGAGAAACCATATGTTAAGAATGTCTATTGGATGTTTGGTATACTTATAGATAAGGATAGATTCGGTATCAGTAGAGACAAACTTATGGAAGAGTTATCTAAGAGGGGTATTGGAACCAGACCGTTCTTCTACCCAATGCACCTTCAACCATGTCTAAGATATCTTGGATTATATGATGGCGAACGTTATCCTGTTGCAGAGAGACTGAGCAGAGATGGTCTTTACCTACCATCAAGTTCTGATCTAACCCCTGAACAAATCGAATATGTCGTAAAAGCTATAAAGGAGGTTATCAAATGAACTATACCTTATCCATACCTTCTTTTTGTATATCTTGTAAACATGATTGTAATAAATGTGTATATAACCCACTTACATTTTATAGGGGGAGGGGTACAAATGTCTGATAATATTGTAGCATGTATCAAATCACATGACTTGGAAGTCTGTACTGGTGAAGATTGTCCACTATACAATAAATGTTGGGAATAGCCATGAAAATCATTCACTGGAACGAATCCAGAGTAAATGGACGGATGACTGGTATCAAGAGATATGAAGATGAATTATTTTTACATATAAATAAATATATTAATATTTCCAGACTGATGCGAGGAGAATCTAAGTACAAGGACAACATGATATCCTCATGGTTTCTAAAATACAAATCGTATGGTGCAGACATAGTTCATGGTACAACACAGACGATTGCACCAGTTGCACTATTCAATAAACCTAAACGATTCATTGTAACAGTACACGACATCATACCTCTCCTCTACCCATCAACCATCGAGGATATATCAAAACGTATCCAGTGGTTACTTATCCCTAAAGCACTTCATAAGGTTGATCACATCATAGCTGTATCAAAATTCGTAAAGTTACAACTGATACAACATCTTAACATCCCAGAAGATAAAATAACAGTGATTTACGAGGGAGTAAACCATGATACATTTAAACCTATAGATAGAGATACTTGTTGTAATGCACTTGGATATGATCCAGACCTAAAGTATATCTTATCCATCAAATCAACATTCTCCATCAAAGGATACGAACCATATAAACGCTATGACATTGTGGAGAGGGTTGTAAGTGAGATATCCAAACAACGAGATGATGTTGTTCATATATCTATAGGTGATTATTATATAGACGATTATAAATTACCACTGATCTATAATGTTGCTAATGTACTACTATACCCTTCAGAGCACCCTACATTTGAATTTCCTATACTTGAAGCTATGTCATGTGGGACTCCAGTTGTTTGTGTTAATACAGGTAGTAATCCAGAAATAGTTGGTAATGTTGGTGTGTTAATTGATGATATAAATTCAACTGATCAGTTCGTCGAAGCTACCCTTAAACTATTAGACAAACCCAAACCTAATCGTACATGTATTAATCAATCAAGTAAATTCGATTGGTCTATTACTGCAGAAGAAACCCTTAAACTCTACAATGAGGTGGTTAATAATGAAAGTATTTGTAATAGGTCTTGATGGTGCTACATTTAAGCTCATCACCAGGCTTAATTTACCAAACATACATCATCTCATTGAGAATGGTGCATCAGGTGTTATGGATACCTGTCTTCCTTATTACACTACACCTGCATGGAAGTGTTACTCAACTGGATTAGAACCCAGTAGATTAGGTATATATAATTTCATAAAATTACAAATTGATACAGACACCAATTCTGTAAAAACCAAACTCGTAAACAGTAGAGACTTCAAAGCTAAAGAAATCTGGGATTATCTCACCTTACATGGATTAAAGTCATGTGTAATCGATATGCCTAACACTAACCCAGTAAAACGGATCAATGGTATCATGGTAGGTCACTACTTAGTTGGTAAAAACTATGTCTATCCTCCAGAATTTAAACAGGTATTAAATAAACTCAACTACACTGATCCTGAGTACTGGTATCTAAAGGGTGAAGAACAACTCAGGGTCATAGAACAAAAAATTCAATCTCGATTCGACTTATTATTCCACTTACTCAAAACAAGACCAGACATAGACTTCTGGCACCTTACCATATTTGACATAGATAGCATTCAACATTCATATTGGAATAATAGTAGTGTTTTAAAACGATTCTGGAGACTCATAGATGAAAACATCGGTAAAATTGTTAGTGTTCTAAATACCTTGTATGGTGATGATTATGTCCTAATTCTTATGTCAGATCATGGTTTCAAATCCTGTAAAGGCACTATATACCTTAATGAGTACTTAATAGATAGAGGTTTATTAAAACTTAAATTCAACCCAACTGATACTATTAGAAAATTCATAAACAAACCCATAATATACAATTTCCTAAAGAAGACACATCTACTGAATCTCCTTAGACACACTGTTCCAGATAGGGTTAAAGAGAAGGTCAAAATAGCTAGCACAACCATACTCGATCAGGTTGATGTCAATAAATCCAAAGCTATATTTCCAGGCACTGATCAGTTGCATATAATATCAGATACAGATAAGGTTATTGAAGAATTACAAGAATTACCTTTAGATATATATAAAACTAATGAAATTTATTCTCACACTGATCATAATGCACCAGATCTCATATTAACAAGTGATTTTAAACTTGCACCAGACCTGAATACTGGTACAATAATCGATATCCATGCAAATTGGGAAGGTATACATGATCGTGATGCCATATTTATTGCTTATGGATCACCCATCAAACACACACAAGTTAAACCTAAAATCTATGATCTTGCTCCAACTATACTTAGTTTGTTTAATATAACTCCCCACCCAACTGATGGACGTGTCCTTACAGAAATTTTTAGGTGATCATATGGGTATTGGTGTTGGTATCACAACTGATCCTGTAGATTCAGCACCATATCTCAAAGGTGTTGCCAATTATACCCGTAACATTGTACTTGCATTACATGATCTAAAATATCCTATAGTACTCTTCCACTATAAACGACACAATGATCATATATACAACTTGGGTTATCCTGAGATCATTCTCAAAGCCTCTGGTACACTTTCCAAATTTTTGGTCAATGCCAATAATAACATACAATTTGATCTACTACACATCACCTTCCCAGATACTTTCTATTTACCACTATTCACGAAGAATATAAATAAAGTTCTAACCATACATGATCTCCTAAATGTCTACTTCCCACCTCACTATAAACATCTAAGAGCCAGAATAACTAACCCTAAAGCGTGGTTACAGCAACTGATCATTACCAAAGCATTCCCAAAAATTATCGAGAAAACTGATGCTTTAATAACCACATCTAATTTCTTATCTAATGAATTGAAGAAGTACTTCAACATCCCAGAAGATAAACTCTTTACAGTCTATGAGGGAGTTGATCACTCCACATTTAAACCTTTAAATCTACCAGAACCTGATCCACCATTCATCCTTTCAGAGAGTCCATTCCCAGAACTTATTAAAGCTTATTATAAATTAGTTAATAAATACAACATCAGACATAATCTACTAATATTCTCAAGACGTGGTTATGGTAGGGAAGCTATGCAATTAGTTAATAAACTCGGTTTACATAATAAAGTAAAATTTTTAGGTTATGTCCCAACTGATCAACTTGTAAGATTATACAATCAAGCATCAGTGTTTATTAGGTTAGATGAATACGATGGATTTAACCTTCCAACACTTGAGGCTATGGCTTGTGGTTGTCCAGTTATAGTTCATAATATAGATGCTGCACCAGAATTCTTCTCAGATTGTGCCATATTAGTTAAACCTTTTGATATTGATGAATTAACATCAGCTATATACAAGGTATTAACAGATACAAATCTTATGAGTGACATGATCAGTAGTGGTATTAAAAAGTCTAAAGAATTCTCTTGGCACAATACAGCACAAGAGCTTATTAAAGTTTATGATGAGGTGATGTATTCATGACAAATCGTTGGTATTACTTATGGGATTGTCCAAAATCTGGTAAGAAATCTTGTATTAATATTTGTAAGTGGTGTGAGTATCAAACAACATGTCCCACCTTACCAAAACCTAATGAGAGACTTGGTAAGACCTGTAATTACGAATGTGCATTCAAATGTGGTGATAGTGTTAAATACTATCGTGGACATATTAACGAATATGAGTACCTATTCATCGAGGAGGATATTTTATGACTTTATCTCATATTATAAAACAAAAAATACTTTCCAGAATAAAACAACGAGAACCTGGAGCCATACTTGGTGGGTTACGCACTATATTCACTCGAACCCAAACATATTTCTCAATAATTAATTTTATGCTCATATTGATCACTGCATACTACACCACTATACGTCATATCATACCTTGGCTTCCATTCTATATCTTCTTCATAGGACTCATTATACTTCTATGTTGTATAATGATTTTTGAATACACCATAATGTTCCCTTCAGACATAACCTTCCAGTGGCATCAGGTATGGAGACCAGAACGTAATCCTATGGTTAAAGAAGTTAGACAGATACAGGAACAGTTATCTGATCTACAAGAACGTTTAGTTAAAATAGAAGATATGTTGAATAGGAGGTGATCAGGTGCACAATAGATATCTTTTACCTATATTATCACTCTCGGTACTTATATCCATATATATACATACACAATCCTGGGATGGCGTATTCACATCATGGGGTATTAGACTCTCAGGCAATGATCCCTGGTACTACCTTAGATTAATCGAATATACTGTATCTAACTTCCCTAACCGTATATATTATGACACATTTACCAATTATCCACACGGTACTTATGTACACTTCGGTTCATTCGTAGTATATTTAACTTCTATTCTCACACTGATCACAAATCAGCCAGCAATAGTTGTTTCTGCCTTTGTTCCAGTCATAGCATCAGCTCTACTACCACTTGCTGTATATCTTTTTGCCACCAGTACATTTAATGAGAGAGTTGGTGTACTTTCTGCACTACTTATTGCTATAATACCTGGACAGTTACTTAATAGAGGATCACTTGGATTCAATGACCACCACATATGGGAAGTCTTCTTCATGACACTTACACTCGGTCTATTCATGTATTCTATCCGTATAAGCAATAATAGAAAGTTATGGATCATATATTCAACACTTACTGGTATATCGCTCTGGCTATACTTCGTTACATGGTCTCCAGCATTTTGGCTTGTCATACTGATAACCGTGGTTGTCTTTATAATAAGATTTGATGACATGATATTACAGACTGATCATAGTAAAACCTACATCAATACAGCCATAATAATGCTATCAGTGTGTACAGTACTTTACTTACCGTTATCTTTCATTTATCCACACTTTTCTGCTACGAGGTATTCACCACTTCAACTACTTGTTCTTGTATCATCGTTGGTTTCATTACTCATACTGACTCGTTATATAAGAACCAAAAAACAGTTCGTTACTTACGTTGCACTTATCATAACAATCCTCGCTATTGTCTCAATTACATTCCCAAGCCTATATACAGGTATTCCACGATTATATAGACATGGTGGTGGTTTAACCATTGCAGAGGCTCAACCATTCTTCATGATGACTGGTCAATTTAGCCTTTATCCAGCATATCTAAACTTTGCACTGACATTCTTCTTTGCCATATTAGCGTATTTTATCTTACTTTATAGAATTATCAATAGAGATATGGATTCATTTTTACCACTGATCTGGGGAATGGTTTTATACATCGCTCTTATATCACAAAATAGATGGGCATATTACTATGGTGTTGTCTGTGCTGTATACACATCACTTGTTCTGGATGTCATATTGACACGGTATAAATTCTATGAACACTTGCATAATCTTGTAACTGGATATAGACATAAGATCAGTTATAGTTCTATAGTGTTGTGTATATTACTGATTATTGTGGTATTTTATCCAACATATACCGTAGCATATGAACAGAGTAAGGCTTCCGGACCACTCAACTATGCTTGGTACGAATCACTTACATGGATGCGTAATAATACACCTAATAAAGACTTATATGAAAAATTATATTATTTTTCCACAACTGATACACATCTCAACAATACATACGGTGTAATGAGCTGGTGGGATTATGGTCACTGGATCACTGCAATAGCCCATCGTATTCCTAATGCTAATCCATTCCAGCAGGGTATAGGTGGTGGTTCTAATCCTGGTGCATCAACATTCTTACTGTCTACTACTGAGGATGATGCTATTCGTATTTCAGACGAACTTGGTACTAAATATGTTATAACTGATATAGAAATGACTATGGGTAAGTTCCATGCTATTGTAGCTTGGGCATATGACTCAGTCAGTGCAGTCAATAAATACTTTATAGGTGCTGGATATGTACACATCAATTCACAAGGTGAATTAGCTATAGCAATGAACAAATATCAGATTCCACCAAATTCAAAATTTATTGCACAGTCACTAATACCTAATGATAATTATTATAAAACCATGTTAATAAGATTACATCTACTTGATGCATATAACCTTAGACATTATAGATTGATTTTCGAGAGTGATCCAATAAGTCCTAATAATTACATGGGTTTCCAGGAGATACTATATAAGTTAATATATAATAATGTATATAATTCTAATATAGATATCAGTGGTACATCGGGATATGTAAAGATATTTGAACAGGTTAAGGGTGCTACTATAACAGGATACACTGATTCTAATGAGGTCATGATAAAGACTACCATAAAAACAAATAAAGGACGTATATTCACATACCAGCAGACAACTAAACCTATTAACGGTACATATACCTTTATAGTACCATATACCCAGGATACTACCTATCCTGTCAAGGCTATCACACCATACACCATATACGAATATGTCAATAACACGTATATACAAGTAGCAAATATAAATATATCAGATACGGATGTGATTGATGGTAATATTATATATGTTGAGAGGTGATCTATCATGCCAAAATGTCCTATATGTGGATTAGAACTTATGGAAGTTGGATATCCAGATGAGATAGGATATCAACAGTACAGATGTCCAAATGATTGTAAGTTTACTGCACCATTATCATGGAAAATCTGGAATGCAGTGTTTATGACATCATGGCTGATAGTCATGTTCATAATGCTTTTATTTATAATTCCAATATGGGCCATGAGCTATATTGCAGGGCGAATTAAAGGTCTTATATGGAGGTGTCTGTAGTGTCAAATAATATATCAGGTGACCAGGAATTGTTTAGGGTTGTAGAGCGATATTATAAACTTAGTGAAGCACGTAAAAAGATCAATGATGAACTCAATAAACTTAAACAGATACTGATTGATAGTCTACCTGATGTTAGTAAGATTGAGATAGGAGATTATAGGGTATCAGTATCAAAGTATACTCAGAAACGACCAGATCTCAAGGCTATAGAATTATATTTAGGTGATAAATACAATAATTTTATTACAGAATCAACTACAACACGTGTTACTGTAAGTAAGATAAGGGATGAGTGATCATGAGGTGCGACTACTGTTATAAGGAATATATCAGATTGATACCATATAAAAAGGGACACTTCTGTTCCAAATGTATTAGTATTGTTACACTATTAGAGAAACGTGATCGATTACTCAGATCATGTGTATCTATAAAACCATTAGATGTATTTGGTATATTTTAGGAGGTGACATGACATGATTGATACCATAATATTTGGAGGGATTATAGTTGCTTCAGCCTATATGACATTTAAAATAAGTAGATATGGTAGAAGATATATCGAAGATACAGTTGTAACAGAACTGAATCACAACACTGATCTACAGAGAAAGGTTAAAGATATGTTTGGTTGGAGATAAAATATTTATGGATTATATATACCACTGATCGACACTACATATCTTCCAAATCCCATATTTATCACTGTTGTTAGTAAACCTCCATAAGTTATCAATATAATGTCAATAGCAAGTACTATAATTGTAATCATCATAGTTTCTCTATATCTCCAAGACCAGTAGCCAGGTAGGTAGTATCCTCCAATACCTATAGGTAATAGTGTTATTATCAATCCAAATACTGACATCAACATGATCCCTATTATATTATACTGATACAGTGTGAACCACCACATTATTGGGCCATATGCTAAGAAATAGTCTATAAACCACCACCAACTATTTGTTATTATCAGGTAACTAATTAGACCTATCATCAACATGACCACACTTGCGATTGCTGTAGCCTCTGCTGCTTTTCTTCCGTCTGCTCTAACTGTTAATGCTGGATATAAAAAGAACCATGGTATTGCTGATAACACTGATGCTGTTACATATGCAAGTAGGTTTATTACAAAGAATGACATCACCACAATGACTGATATAACCAACCACCACTCATTTATTCCAAAACATCCACCTGTATATATTTTTATTATACCATAATATATTACAAATATTACACCACCACTACCTAATATTGCTAATAATAGTGCTAAATTGTCAATTTCACTTTCTCCTAATACTTGTCTCATCTGCATATATGCTATTGTGGTATAAACAACAAATGTAAGTATAAAATATTTGAAATCATTACCAGTACATTCATTATCTGTAAACCACATAATTAAATTTAAATATATCAAGATATAAATAACTTTTTGGAACACTGATACGAGGTGTGGAAATGTTTAGGTGTCCATATTGTCAATACACCAATGACGATATAACATATATATCAAGACATGTAAAACGCAAACATCCAATATTGAGTGGTAGTAAACCACTGGTTTCTCTATATCATAAAGCACGTCATGGTGATACTGAATCTAAGATGTTTTATGCATTATATGCAAGAAGAAATGGTAAATACCGTAAATGTAAATCTAAAATAACATTAGACATAATTGAAGAAGGATTTGAAATAGCAAAACAAAAACTTAGGATTTAGCAACCTGATGTATCAATATCCACTGGTGTTATATTTATATTATGATTATTATTCTCCACACTGATCCCAACATCTGGTACTATACTTGGTACATTCTCCAATCTTACATCCTCAGTATTTATATTATAGTTATATCTAAATATAGCATACCTACTTAGAATTTTTCTCTCATCTAATATAATATTATTTATATTTATTTTCACACCTGATCACCTCCACATTTCAGGTATTGGGCAAATCTGTTTCTCACCGATACTATCAATAACTCTACAACCTTTACATATACTACCAAATGTACATTTTTCACACTTTTCATCAACTCTTGTTTCATTAAGGTATCTATCAAGTTCTATCTTAACTTTAGTCTTGTCAATATAATAACTTCCGTATTGCCTGATGTATTTTCCAACTGGTCTTGTTTCGAATGGACACGGTAATATTGTACCATCTTGTTTTATGGCTATTCTACCATATTCCCTACCTGCTTCACATATCCTGTCATGTTTGTGCCACCATTTACTTGCCTTATCTCTGAAATATGGATATATACATGTCCACCATGGGGTAAGTAATCTGGTGAAATCCTTATTCAAGCAGATTGTTGTTATCAGTTTAATTTGGTCTATTGTAGGCGTGTTATTGGTATTATTATAAGGTAAGTATGGCATGATTTCTATCACTATATCATGTCCTCTTAATCTTAGATTTTCTACCATACGTATCAGTTGCAGTACATCTCCAAAATTATCTCTCATTATTGTACTCCTTACTGCAACTCTTATTTTTCGTTTTAACATCTCTTTTAATGTATTAATTTGCTGTTCCCATAATCCATCATATCTCATCTCACTATCAGCTCTTTCACCGTACCAATCTATTGAGTAGTAAACTATAACTCCCATGATTTTAAAATAATCTAATAAATCAGGATTTATATAACCTCTGGTATTGATGCTTACTGTATCAACTCTCATCTTACTTAATCTGATTATATCTTTGATATTTCTTGCTAGGATGGGATTTCCCTCTCCAGTAAAATTAATAGATTTGAAATTACTGCCAAAATCATCAATAAATTGTCTAACAAGTTCTATATCTATCTCCTCTGGTTTTATGTATTTCTTATCAGAGCGAATAAAACAATGACTACATCTGTAGTTGCAGGCACTTGTGACATATACATAACCTCTAACGAAGTTAAATACCATAATATTCACCTACAATCCTTACACACGAGTTTTGAGTAATTATCTAACCATAACATATCTGCTGGTCTATTACAATTTTCACATCTTGATCCTGTTTCTCTCGCTATAATCTCTGATATTATCACTTCTACTGGATCATGCCACTCTTGGTAATTTTTTGTATTTATACTTGTATCAAATCCATCTATTCCTCTTTCTTTCATTATAAGTAATCCGTAGTTACCCCCAGTTTCCATTGATAGGTTGCTACTACCTATATAACTTACTGTTATATCATTATCCCATCCTATTATACATTTAAAATGTATCTGTGCTTGTGTCATATATGCACCCCGAATCATTCCATCGAATCCTTTACCTGCAAATACCCTGAGAACACTGAATATATCTTTTAACTGACCAATGATTTCTGGATTATACGAGTAAGTACACACTATACCTTTTGCCTTCTTTATATCGAATATATTTTTAAAATTAAATATTACTTCATCTATACCTGATACCGGTTCTATATGGTACACCGTTCCAACCACTGCCACTTTCATTACATCACCCTTAATTTCCTAAGTTTAACAAAACCTTCTATCCAACCCCAAATATCTGGCATTTCGTTACCATCTTCTCTTATAACCCTTCCCCACAATCTATTTATTAGGTATTCCCTCTCACCATGATCAACTAAACCCTTATATACCATCAATTTCTCCTCTACAGCAGTTCTTGCTATATTTCTTAGACACTGTCTAACAGCAACCCACTGACTTATTATCATTGCATCAGGTACATCTCTTGGTGGTTCTGTTACTATCTCAAGATTTACATATCTATCTTTGGTTAGTTTACTCTTTATTAACACACCTGGTAATTCTATGGTTGTCCTGTTTAACACATCAGCTAACCATATCCTGTATGGATTTATAGTCATATTTACTTCTCTTAGTCCACCTTTGGTAAGTATTACAGCTGATGGTAATTCATATTCTACACCCACTTCAAGTTCAGTATATGGTATTCCAACTGCATCACATACATCCTTAATTATACTCAGTCCAGGTGTAATTTGTTTTTTATCATATATTTCCACTCTTCTTCTATTATCATATCTTATTAATCTACCATACTTGAATAACTCACACTTTGGACACGATTTTGATAATATGAATATGAGCTTCATAATGATCTACCTTTACATGGTTTACATTCATTTAAATCTAATCTCTCAAATTCGTAATTATCTTTACGCCATTTCTCTATTCTCTGGTATTTTTCTCTTAATTCATCTCTACATACTGGAATAGATACCTTAAGATCATCTGGTACTATATCACAGTGTGGTTCATGTACTATCTCAACTTTTTTACTCCACATTTTCCCATTCTCCTTCAAGGTATTTCTTTATATTTATAAGTTCATCTTTATTTACTATCATATCCCTCATACGATTTATATTTTGTTCACTAAGAATCACAGAGAATACATTCTTAATAATCTCATTAAAATATTTTTCTCTTATTACATTATCAACTAATTCTAATGCCACCTGATCATTTATCTCCCATATCTTTAGGTAATCTTTTACCACATCTCTAACTATTCTTACAACTATATTAGGTTGCTCTTGATACATGGTAAATAAACTCGCTTGACGTACCTCCTCAGCAATTCTCTTATTAAGTACTGTAAGGAATGCTTGTCTTGCTCTTGGGTCACGTTCAAGCCATTCCCATGGATGGTACTCTATTCTATTAAGTCTTTGTTTTATATTAAGTATATCGTTTTCCACATTAAAAATATCAATGACACCATATTGATGTAATCTACTGTATATGTCAAGTATTTCTCTACCTTTGACTATAATTTCTGATAAATTAATTTGCTCCAACCTGATCTCGGTTCTTTCAAGTCTATCCTCAAGTCTATCTATTCTTTTATCGAGTTTTTCAATCTCTTTCATCATTCTTCACCTATTTTTGTTTTTC
>ENA-OSAE01000048-OSAE01000048.1-marine-sediment-metagenome-genome-assembly--contig:-NODE-48-length-98002-cov-858.512604_pt1 | contig 98002 bp, 97 predicted proteins | sample MGYA00237870_ERZ529317 | MGnify/ENA primary metagenome ERZ529317 (study PRJEB26369, sample SAMN03142812) | marine sediment metagenome | biome: marine; feature: borehole; material: sediment... | reverse complement strand
TCGAGCGATACTACAGGGATGCAAGGGTGGGAACGATATATGAAGGGACGAGTGAGATACAGAGGCTTATAATTGGGAGGAGACTTGCTGGAAAACTTTAAAAACTTTAATTTAATTTTATTATTTTCAAGTAAGTGTATATTACAGCCATTTTTACCGTTATTCTCTTAGGTAAAGGCATTTGAGAATAAAAAGAAAAAAAATCAAAAATTTTTAATAATTAAAAAATAACTTCGGGAGGGTGATAGAATGATGGGGCATCCTCTAACCCTCCAGAACTTTTTGATGCGAAGCAGAGACTTTTTTGGCAAAAAAGAGATAGTTTCAAGGGAGCTGGATGGAACACTTTTCAGGTATACCTACAGGGAGTTTTACGAGAGAGTTTGCAGACTGGCACACGCACTTGAAGAGCTTGGTGTTGGAAAGGGAGATAGAGTGGGAACCTTTGGCTGGAACACCCACAGACACCTCGAACTCTATTTCACTCCGTGTATGGGAGCAGTTTACCACACAATAAACATCCGCCTTTTCCCGGAACAGATAGCTTACATAATAAACCACGCAAACGACAGGGTTCTCTTCATTGATGCTGACCTTGTACCTCTTATAGAGCAGATAAGAGATAAAATAAATGTTCAGAACTTTGTCATAATGGGGAAGGAGAAGAGCTATGACACAAAGTTTGATTCCATTGCCTATGAAGAGCTCATCTCAGGTAAGCCAAGAGACTATGAATGGCCCCTCCTTGATGAGTGGGATACTGCAGGGACAGCCTATACATCAGGAACCACAGGTTTACCGAAAGGTGTTGAATACACCCACAGGGGTCTTGTTCTTCACTCAATCGTAGCCGCTCTTCCCGATGAAATGGGTCTCAGCGAGAAAGACAATGTTCTCCATATCGTGCCGATGTTTCATGCAAATGCATGGAGCATACCCTTTGCTGCAACAATGGTGGGTGCCAAGCAGGTTTTTCCAGGTTCTCAACCAACTCCTCAAGTATTAGTTGATCTAATGAATTCAGAGAAGATAACCTTCACTGCTGGAGTTCCGACAATATGGCTGATGGTTTACCAGTACCTCAAGCAGAACCCAGATAAAAAACCAGAACACCTGAAGGAGGTAATATCTGGTGGGTCTGCTCCTCCTGTTGCATTGATAAAAGCTTTCAGGGAGGAGTTTGGCATTGAGATAATCCACGCCTATGGTTTAACCGAGACGACACCCCTCGTAACCCTCAACCGCCCGAAGAGTTATCTTGAACTGGATGATGAGGCTTATTACCAGCTCAAAACAAGCCAGGGACTGATTGCCCCACTTCTTGAGATGAGAATCGTAAAAGAGGACGGAAGAGAGGTGGAGTGGAACGGAAAGGATATGGGTGAACTTATTCTAAAAGGTCCCTGGATTGCAAAAGAGTACTTCAAAGACATCGAGAAAACAAAGGAGAAGTTCACAGAGGATGGATGGTTCAGAACCGAAGATATAGCGGTGATAGATGAAGAGGGATACATTAAGATAGTCGATAGAGTAAAGGATGTCATAAAGAGTGGAGGTGAATGGATATCAAGTGTTGATCTGGAGAATGCTCTCATGGCTCACCCGGCTGTTGCAGAGGCTACTGTCATAGGCATAGAACATCCGAAGTGGCAGGAGAGACCCCTTGCAGTGGTCGTAAGGACTCAGGATGTTACGAAAGAAGAGTTGATTGAGTTTCTAAAGCCTAAATTTGCCAAATGGTGGCTACCAGACGACATAGTTTTCATCGATGAGATTCCGAAAACGAGCGTTGGAAAGTTTGATAAAAAGGTGTTGAGAGAGAGGTTTAAGGACTACTACATGAAATAATCTTTCTTTTCTGCATAACTACCATATCAAACATATATCAATCCCAGAAACTTAGCCCCCCTTTTTATTTCTTCGCAGACTCCTGAAGTTGCTTTCAACCTCGTACCTGATATACCCTCCATTTTCCTTCGCATAGTTGTAGAAAGAGTAGAGAAGGGATTTCCTGTTGGCGGGAATTAAGAAGGAGTTTTCATTTGCAACAACAATTAGCTTTTTTCTCGCTCTTGTTACAGCAACATTGAACCTCCTTTTCTCACAGGCAAATCGTAAATCTTTCGTTGCTGTTGTGGAGAATACGATGATATCCTTCTCTCTACCCTGAAAAGCATCCACCGTATCCACCTCTATACCATCCAGCATAGTTTTCAGAAGTTCTTTCTGAGCGACATAGGGTGTGATTATACCCAGCCTTTCAGAATCAATTCCAGCGTTGATAAGCTTTTCAACGATGTTTCTCACGACTATAGCCTCCATATGGTTTCTTTTGCTCCCTGACCCACTCTCCGAAGATCTGACAGATATGAATAACACAGCTCTTTCGGGATCAAGAACAGGATCCTCAGAACCATAGCCTGTTTCAAGTTTGATGCTCCTGCAACATTCATGAGCTCTGATCCTACCACCATAGATGTACTTTGCAGAAAAACCGATGATCTTCTCATTACTCCTGTAGTGGTTCTTCAGCCAGATCGCATTAATCCTTCTATCTCTATCAGCTTTTCCGAAAAAGAAGTTGAAGGCTCCAAAGGATGCTGGATTGTATTTATATCCCTTCAGAACAGGAGGCAGCTGAAACGGGTCACCAACCATCACTGATCGACTTGAGGAATTTACTGCAAGAAGTGCTGCTGAGATGAGAGCCTGAGACGACTCATCAATCAGAGTTAAATCAAACTCATACTCCGAAAGGGGAAATATCGCACTTCTTATAAGTGTGGTTCCTACAATCCTCGTTTTTGAGAGTATTTCAAGGGCTTTTCTCTCGATCTTTCTGTGTTTTTCTGAGAACTCAGTGATTGTGTCATCGGAGAAGGTATCTACAGTGATTGTATCAATTTCTTCTATACATTCTATCGTCCCATCATTCTCTTCTTTCAGAGCGGTTTCAGCAAGTCTCCTCAGAGAGAAACACTTTACTTCATCAGCTATCTTCCAGTCCTGTCCCACCCTTACAGCCATCCCATCAGATATTGTCTTCAGTTTTTCAAGAGCATTGTCAACCGCCCTGTTTGTATGAGAGGCTATAAGAACCTTCATTCCTCTCTCAGCAGCCATCTTAACTGCATGGGCAATGAAAGTCGTCTTTCCTGTTCCGGGAGGACCTATAACCGGAAGGATTTTTCCTTCTTCGAGAGAAAGAGATGCAAGAACCGAGGTTCTCTGAAATTCATCAAGTCCTGGAAGCTCTATTTTTCCATTAATCAACCCTTCTGGAGGAACAACTTCTGGAAATTCAGGATTTTCGATGTATCTTTCTATGATGTCCATCTGAAGCTCATAAGAAATTAGGCTCTCCATTTCCAGGAGGTTTAACTCCTCCGCCGGAGGCTCTCCATAACCCTTCAGGAGTGAAAGATAACCCATCCCGGCTTTTTCACACCTGAGAACATATCCTAACTCCTGAGGTTCATCCTGAACGACATAGCCCAGCAAGGAGCCTTCATTCACCTTTTTATCATGTAAAACAGCAATATACCCCCTCTTTACAGCAATAAGCCTCCCATTAAATGTGCCCTTCTTTTTTATCTCATTTTGCAAAACTCTCTTCTCATTTTCAAGGATTCTGTAAAGTTTTTCCAGGATTTCAATCTTTTTTTCTATATCTGTCGCCATACTCTTATCATACTCTTCACGAATTTACTCTGAACTTTCTGTCTAAAGAGCCTTTTTTATACTTTCTATGTTTGCCTCAACCTCGACTGGCTCTCCACAAACCTTTATAACTGTCTCAGGATCTTTAAGCAGGTTTCCAGTCGTTATACAAACGACCCTCTCATCCTTTTCGATCTCCCCACTCTCCACCATCCTGTACAGCCCGGCAATCGATGCTGCTGATGCTGGCTCAACCCCAATTCCTTCTTCCGAAGCAAGTTTTTTCTGAGCCTCCAGTATTTCGGAATCCGACACCTGAACTGCCACTCCTTTTGATTCATATATTGCTGTAAGAGCCTTCCTCGCATTTACAGGGTTGCCTATCCGGATAGCTGTTGCAACGGTTTCCGGATTTTCCACCGCTTCTATATCCTTTCCTGATTTAAGAAATGCCCTGAAAACAGGATTTGCCCCTTCAGCCTGAATCCCACACATTTTTGGGATGCTTTCAATCAATCCAAGTTCCCTAAGCTCCCTGAAACCCTTGTAAATTGCAGAAATGTTTCCTGCATTGCCTACAGGGAGGATAACCCTATCTGGAACATATCCGAGTTCATCAACAATTTCAAAAGCAATTGTTTTTTGTCCTTCAAGTCTGAAGGGATTTACCGAGTTCAGAAGATAAAAGTTCTCCTCTTCGCTCACTTTCCTGACAAGAGCGAGAGCGTCATCAAAATTTCCTTTTATCCCTATTACTCTCGCCCCATGCATAAGAGCTTGCGCTACCTTACCGAGAGCAACTTTTCCCGCCGGTAATAGCACATAGGCTTTCAGGTTTGCTTTTGCTGCATACATCGCCATCGACGCAGATGTATTTCCTGTAGAGGCACATGCTACAGCCTTTTTACCCAGTTCAAGAGCCTTTGTCACACCGACTGTCATACCCCTGTCTTTAAAAGATCCTGAGGGGTTCAAACCTTCATGTTTCACAAAAACCGATTTAATCCCAGCTTCCCTTTCGATGTACTCTGTCCTGTAGAGTGGAGTTCCCCCTTCATTCAGCGACACAGGTTCTGATTTCACGGGAAGAAGAGACGCATATTTCCAGACCCTCAAATTGTTTCCATCAAGCCTGAAATTTACCTCAACTTCTGAGAGACTGATTTTTACTTCAAGCAGACCTCCACAGAATGGACATACATAGTGCTCATCACTGTTCAGTTCTTTACCACATTCTATGCACTGGAGAGAGTAATCCATGGTAAAGAGAGGTTGCAGAGGTTATATAAACTTTCCAAAGAATAGACTGAAAAAGTAGAAAAAGAAAAAGGAGATACTCTTACTCTGGAGGCCAGTTTGTTTCAAGCCATCCCTTGATTCTTCCAGAGTCCATTGGACCAACCTTAACAGTCCATCCTGTTTCGTCCTCAATAGCTCCCTGAAGCCTTGCTGCAAGTCCTGGAATGACCAGAACCTTGTGTTTAACCTTACTATCTATCCCTGTCTCCTCCATAAGCTCCTTTACCTTGCTTGCCGTGAACTGTCCTCCAGCAACACTCACCTCGACTCCAAGTCCCTCTGTGTTCAGTACAAGGAGCCAGGAGCTGATGCCAGCACTTGTCAGGTCGCTTTCAACAGTATAGTAGGTAAGAGCGAAGTTGGTTGTTATGAACACCGGAGAGTTCTCGTCAGGACTCTCAATCTCCCTCAAACCTGATTCAACCTGGACAGGTGTTCTTGGATCAGTGTAAATGTTGAACCTCAGTGTTACCTCCGGAATCACAGAGTAGGGTTCAAGACTTCTGAAGATCATCACATCGGCATATTTCACTATGAAGAGGCTACCTACGACAGTCTCCCAGTAAGCCTTCTCGACCTCATCTCCTTCAATCAGCCAGGCTGCTATTGGTGTAATCAGTATCGGGAAAGCAATATCCTTGTCTTCACCCTGAATGGCTGTTCTTCTCAGATTTACCACTCTCTCGAAAGTTCCTTTTAATCCTTCTCCAAGTGGTTCGGTAACAGGATCGAGTACTATCTCCCTAACCCCAGCCTCTTTAAAGGTAACTGCAAGGCTTTTCAGAAGATCAAGATCCTTTGCTCTGAGCGTAACCGGAACATTGAACTCCAGTGCAAGCTGCAGCATATCTTTCCAGTTATTCTCTGTTGCAGCATAAATCAGAGGTTTTGTACTGGCAACCTCTTCAAGAGCAGCCCTCATGCAATCAGGGTTTAAGGCTATCAGAATCATTGGTTTCCCGTAACCTGCAACCTTCTTAACAACATTTCTGTAGGTTTCCGGGTTGTCTGATGTGCATCTCACAGCAATTCCATCAAGTGTCAGGAATTTACCAACATAGAACTTTCTGAATTCCACAACCTTGCTGCATCTCTCTTCAAGCTCTTTATCGCTCATTGTATCCCAAACATCGTAGAAGAAGGCAGTTGGGTTGAAATAAGTCATCTCATGTCTGTGAAGAACATCTTCTCCCCCAATCTTGATTGCATTGTCACCCGTTCCAATAACAACTTCTGCAATTTCAGGAGATGTGAGTTCTATCAGCTGTTCAAGTTTCTTTTTTATCTTTTCATCCTTTTCTGCATCTCTGAAAAGTGGTGGGCAGTTCTCTGGCTTCATACTTCTATCAATTATGTGTGCTGCGAAGCTCATACATGTGTCATACCCGCATTCACCACAGTTGGTTTGCGGGAGAAACTTGTAAACCTCAAGCGGGCTTTTTACCTTCATTGTATCCCTCCTTACCCCCTTTATCCCTCCATGAATATCCAGTCTCCTGCATCTGCTACACTACCAGATATTTTTCCTCCGAGCGTGTTCATGAAATCCTTGAGAACCGCTACTGCTCCAGGATGCATCATCATGAATAGATCGACTCCTGCAAGAGAGAGCGTAAGTCCAGTAACTATCTCCCATATCGGTCCTCTGAGCTCTCTCGGACCCCAGTCACTGTCATCTTCGATTGGTGAATCCTTCATCCATGCTTCTCTTGCTCCCCAAGCATTTGTTGTACCGCTCGAGATCGGGAAGGCTAAATCTGTATCTCCTCTGAGTCCGCTTATCCTTATCCTTTCCATGTTTGTGAAGGCATAGTCCAGTCCGTAACCCAGTGCGGCTGTTGTTGGATCCATAACTATGTCCTTCGGATCCATTCCCGCTCTCTTCAACAGGTATCTGTTAAGCGTTTTCTGATTGTTTATGTCCATCTGAGTCCAGCTCAGCACAACATGTCCATGGTCTTTTGCAGCTTTTGCAATTCTCTCCCAATCCATGTCGAGGGTTGCAGATGCAAGCATAATTCTCTCTCCCTCTGCAACCTCTGCAGCCTTTTCAAGCACTTCAGGATCTTTCTCTTTATTACCACTTCCACCAACAATAATCGGAACCTTAACAGCCTGCAAAACATCTTCCAGCACCTTTACAGCTTCGCTTGCAGGTGTATCTTCAAGCAGCGGGTCTGTGCTTATCAGGTGAAGTGTGATTAAGTCTGCTCCAAAATCCTTTACTGCTTTCCTCGCCCAGTCTGCCGGGTCTTCCAGTACATCTTCGTAGTGCTCCCTCACAGCCTTTGCAAGCATTGGCTTTCTGTCAAAAACATCTACCGCGACTGCGGGAAGATTTGGCTGAGGAGTGTCGAAGAGGTAGAAGGGAAGGCTCTTTTCCCCTCCAAGAACGACTACTTCTCCCCTCGTTCCACCATCTTTCTTTGTTGCTCCAAGAACTACCTCCTGTATCTTTCCAGGATACTCTACCTTAAAGGGCTCGAACTTTGCTTTTGCAAGCTGCTCAGGTAGTGTAACCTTCGGTACCTCTGGAACAGGTACTTCGGCAGGTGTGGGAGGAGCTAAGGCAGGTGCCTGAGCGAATGGATTTGGCATTCCAAGCAGATTTGAGACATTTGTAAGATGGCCCATCGCTATGTTTGCGTGATAGAGGAAGTTCTGAACCTCCTGCACAACATAGTAGAGATAGGCTAAGGATGACTGGTCTGCCACACTCTCCTCAATTTCTATCTCCAGATCTCCCTCTATTGTCACACCCTCAAGAGCTTCGATATCGTACTTCTTCAGAAGCTCAAAAAACTGATCGATTGTCATTTTACCCATTACTATCACCAACCAGTCTGTAAGCTATTTTTTTAACCTTGACAGCATATTCAGAATTCTCATCAAGCTTCGTTATTGGATCTCCTCTGAGATCCAGCCTGGCAATTTCCTCACTGTACGGCAGAAGATCAAGGAGTTCAAAACCCCCCTCATCCGCAAATTTTCTTATCTCTTCCTCACCCATACCGTCCATTATCCTGTTTCCAACCAGGAAAATTTTCCTGAAATTGAGCTTAAGTTCTTGAGAGAGATCCTTAATTCTCCTAGCAGTTGCTAAACCTTTCTTTGACATATCCGTAACCACAATAATATAATCTGCCCCGCTTATAGTTCCCCTGCTGAAGTGCTCAAGTCCTGCTTCGGTGTCTATAACAATCACATCGTAGTGTCTCATAAGCCTCCTAAGAACCCCTCTGAGAAGACTGTTCGCAAAGCAGTAGCATCCCTCTCCCTCCGGTCTTCCCATTACGAGAAGATCATAACTGTCGGTTTCGGTTATAGCTTCTCCATAGACTTTTCCTTCAAGCCACTGCTCCTTGTTCATTGTTCCCATATCATCTCTGCTTACCTGAAAAACCTCTCTGATCTCACCAAGAGTTTTCCTCGGTTTCACTCCAAGAGCATCAGGCAGATTTGAATCCGGATCTGCATCGACTGCCAGTAACGACTTCTCTCTCGACAAAAAATGGATGAGAAGGGCGGAAATAACTGTTTTTCCTGTTCCACCCTTGCCAGTCACTGCAATTACAGCCAATTACTTACCTCCTTTCTTTTTCTCCTCAGGTTTCTTGATTATTATTTTGTCAATGTAGATTTTTGCATCCTTTATAACCAGCCTAACTCCTCCAGACGGCTGTGATGCTGGTAACTGGAGTTGTGGTAGCTGTGGAAGAGCAAAGGGCATCTGCGGTGCTGCCTGCATTGGCTGTACTGGCTGCACTGCTGGTTGAGCTGCTGGAGCTTCAGCAGCCTCTTCAACCACCTCTTCTTCCTCAGCTTCTTCTTCCACCCAGCCTTCAGTTATTTTCTTGCCATCAACAGGTCTCACAACACCCTTCACAACGGGATGATCTGCCTTCTTCAGGAACTCTCTCAGCTCATCGATTGTCTTGGCGTCTTCCTCGGTGGCAATCTTATCCCTCACCTCATCAGGTATGTACTTCGCAACTCTTTCCTTGAGTTCCTTTGGCATCCAGACGACCCTGTACCATCCTCCATCTGCCTGAATGAACTTCTTACTCCTGAAATAGCTTATACCGACTCCAAGGAAACCTGCAATCTGCTTTCCTCCTCCCGTCTGCCCTGCCATTGTTGAGAATGGCAGTCCGTTTGGTGCTGGATCTGGATAACCTCTGTGTACCCATCCAATACCATCAACCTCAGGCATATAGAAGCCTATAACTTCAAAGCAACCGCAGCTTGTGTGAGGATATTCAAAGAAGCTGTGGAGTTTAACCCTTTCATACTCTCCACCGCTCTCCTCCTTTGCAAACTCATTCACACCAGTATATTCTCCACCAATTTCATCCACAAGCTCTCCTTTCGGTATTGCTCTGTTTGGTCCCTCGGGATCAACCCTGGCAGCAGCCCTTCCATCAAACCAGCTTATAGCACCGCACAGAGATGGTCTGTCAGGACTCACAACACACACATTTGTTGGAGCGAAGCTCTGACAGAGGGTACATGAGTAGAACTCATCAACATCCTCATCATGCAGAGCTTCTACTCTCGCATCTCTTTCCTCATAGATTGGCATTGCAACCTCATTCAGGACTTTTTCAACAAGGGCTGCATCTGTTATATAGACAGCCTCAATCTTTTCGATGAATGGAAGCTCATTTTTGAAGAGCATCATAGTAGCCTTTGCAATCTGTCCCAGACTTTTGAGCCCCTTCTTTACAGTCCCCTTTCCAAGTCTGATCCAGATGTCATACCTCTGGTTCAGGTGCATGTAGCCTTCGAGGTAGTTCTGGAAGTCATGGTTTCTTCTCTCAATAACCGGCTCAAGATCAGTCTCAACTTGGGAACCAGCCACATAGTATATCATCGCATAGGGGTACGCTTTGCCCTCCTCCATTTCTTCGAGGTCTGGACCGACAATGGTGACTTTCATGTCCTCTACTTCTTCTGCTGGCAATGCCATAACGAGCTCAAATCCCGGTTGCTCTGTGCCACCAAGCTCTACATACATCTCTCCCTTTCTAATTCTCTCCCCCTCATACATTGGAGATATATCAAAGGGAAAGTCTTCCTCCTCACCAACACTTTCAATTTTCTTAACATCCTCTGGAATTTCTATCTTTTTTCTATCAGCCAAGTGTAACACCCCCAAATTGTCCAGATTTTCTACTAAGCTTTTTTCAGATTAAAAAATTAAATTGATTATTTTCTTTCTTCAAGACCCTCGACAACCTTACTGAGCATCTCATAATACAGCTCCTTGTCTTTGGTGAGATTCGTAAAGCTGAACTTTGCGTGTGGATGGAAGAACTCGTCGATTGCAATTGTTGTAACCTTCGAAAAGTGTTTCATTGCTGAAAGCATCCTGCTCAGATAGTATGGTGTGAATCCCAGATATACCACCACATCATAGGGCTGACCGTTGAATCCTTTCCAATCAGGGTCGAGCATATACTGTGTTATCTGGTGGAGGGTGAAAACTACCGAAAGTGGTTTAACACTCTTCTCGATCAGTGGTTTGCTTGATCCACCTGTTGCAATTATTGGAATTCCCTTCTCATAGAATTTGACTGCAATGTTCACGAGTTCAGGTTCTTTGAGAAGGTATTTGCCGGTTACGAGAACCGGATTCTTAGCTTTGTTAACCATCCTCGAAACTACCTCTGGTTTTACTGCAGTTGCCTCTCTCGAAACCTGAATATCAGCAATCTGAAATCTCTTTGGTGGAGGGTATTTTTCTTCCTTTTTCACCTTAGCTGATGCAGCCATCCTATCACCTCACTTTTTAGTATACTTATCATATATTGCCTCAACGATTGTCGGGTTGAACCCTGCATCAAACTGTCTGATTGGTCCCTCAACGATCTTCTTCTTGTCCCAGTCAATCTTCCATCCGTGATCCTCCTCGAGAGTCTTCAGAAGGGTGTCCTTCATCTTCAATGGCAGATCAGCTTCACTCCTCACATACAGATACCAGTCATCTGGAAGAGCCCCGAGGTACTTCTGGGAAAGCTCAAGATAGTGTGTCAGCTTTATCTGCCTGCCCTGGGTTGTATCGTTAGGTCTGATGCAAAGTCTTGCGAGCTGAACTATTGCCTCCTCCTTTGTTTCAACTGCAGCTATCAGCGTGTCAGGAGCGGGCTCAATGTTCACCTTCTGTCTTGACTTTACATCATAAACCCACCAGTTTTCTGTCTTCCATGGCTTTCCGATGTAAGCCCTTCTATATTTGGTACCATGTGGTCCTACAACAACTGGCACGCCCAATCTGTTGAATCCTGTTGCAATACTCGCAGCCTTGTGGCTGTAGGGACCCCATGAGAAACCGACTGCTCCAACCCTGTTAAGGGTGTAGTCCGCAATCTCCTCATAGTTTCCTCTGAGCGGTCTCATTGCGAATATGTTCGCAATTTTTATCACCGCTCCTGCAATGTGAGCGTTGCTCACACAGCTTCCAGTGTTCACAAGGCACCCAGCATCGAAGTTACCGGGATATTTCTCATACAGTGTCTGTCCCTCTTCATCCTTCAGCATTCCAATGTCCATTGCATGACATCCGGATGTTACAACGATGAACCTCCTCTTCAGGAACTCCTCCAGAATGTCTCTCAGATCCTGCATAACATCCGGATAGTTCACACATCCCACTGCAGCAATAACTCCCGGAATCTGACCGAAAACAATTGGCTGACCTACATTTCTTATTTCCGTGTCCTGGATCGGTCCTCTACCGACTCTTGTCTTTCCAGTCTTGCTAACAAGGCTCTGGTAGCCAGTTTTCATTATCACATTTATTATCCTGATGTCTTTCGGACATGCCTGTTCACATTTTCCACATGCGATGCAGACTTCCTCAAGGGCTGCGAGCTTGCTGAAGTCTCCTTCCTGCCCTGCTTTCATACCCTGATCGATTCTCAGATTGTGCGGGCAGGTGAAGACACAGTTCATACACTGGGTGCACTTCTTAACCTCCTCTTTAAGTTCTTCATCTGTCAGGAAAAGTTCTTTCTTCTGTTTTCTCTTGAATATCTCCTGTGCAACCTTAACAGCTACTTCAGCAAGCTTTTCACCATCATCAAGGAACACTCCAGGGGTCTTTCCTGAGAGAATGTCCTTCACAATCTCATCTACGGGGTCATCATTTCTGTTTGGCAATCCTCTGCATGCTGCATCACTCGTTGCGATGAGTGGGATCCCCATCGCCTTGCATGCTGAGAGCAAATCAGCCCTTATGCACTGCTCGTCACTTATTACTATATCTGGCAGTCCCGCTCTGATTACCCTGAGCTGGTAATAGATAGGACCGAAAATTTTGGCCTTTGCGTTGTACCTTGTCATGTCGTGAGCTGTACAGCACAAACCTGCTATCTCAAAGTCATCGATCAGTCCCTTCTCTTCAAGGTAATCTGCAACGGGCCTCGCATACATCACATTGTGTCCTACAACAACTATAACCGGCTTTGTTCTGTCAACAATACCAAACCCTGTATCAACGAGCGGTGTATCCGGCTCTGCCTTTGGTAGATTATATGCTACCATTTGTGCAATATCAGCAACCTCCATCCCAACATGGTCAGCCATGCTCACATGCATCGCCTTCGATTCATAATCGATGTAATCCTCTTCATTTCCGATATGTGTAGAGTGGAGAACTTTCACAATCTCACTTTCTGCCCAGTCAAGAGCAGCTCTCAGGTCTCCAAGTGTCTTGGGTTTTATCCCACAGATAAGCCTGATGCTTGGAGCTTCTACATTGATGTTCGAACCGAGATCTATCGGTAAGTCTTCTCCATATTCTTCGATTATATGATTCAGCAGATGTCTCGCATGGGCTGTATGGGCAGCAGCTCCTATACAACAGGCAATGGTCACAAGTCTGGCTTTTGCAGTTTTGAGGTCAATACCACAGGCACCGGTTTTATTCATAGAGAGATCACACGGTCCCATTGTACAAAGATTGCAGTAATCTGCCATGGGAGCATAGAAGGGTTCATATCTCTCCATCAGCTTTCTATCCCAGTTTCTGAGTTCAAGAATACCCGGCATCGGTGTTGGACCTACTGGTTCTGTCCACTCTTCCTCCTCTTCAATCACTTTTCCTATTTTAATACTCACATTTTTCAAATCGTCCAGAACAAAAATTCCTTCCTTCAGTTCAAAAACCACCCTTTCCACCTCCGGTCCTATACAAGATTCCTTAGCTTTTATAAGTATATACTTTTCCCCCCGAATAATTCATAATTTTACAGGGGACATAGCCTTCAATTTATACTTCATTTTTATATTTAGCCCCCTCCCTTCCGGAGCTTTTTAGCCCGGAAAATTTTTTCGATATATTTTTTGGAGCTTAAACTGAATGATTTATAAGCTAATCGATATTTTTCGTTTATTATTACTAACCTGCACATTAATAACATCATGTAACACCAATTCAAATTTTTTTAATAATATCCTCCACTCTGCTCAACTCTCCACCCGCAGGAGATATGGAAGCTGTAAACCCCTTCAGATTGTCTGTGAGGTAGTTCGAGAAGATGCTGTTGGGCATCATTCCTCCTTCTTCAGGTGAAGTTTCTGAATATCTCACCCTAACATTCACCTTTCTTTCATTCCTCTCAAGCACCACAACATCTCCCTCTCTGAAACCCATTTTTTTGGCAAAATTAGGATGGAGATAAATGACTGCTGACTCCTCCCGGAACTTTTCCGAAAGTTTGTTATCAGCCACTTCCCCCTGATGTGAGTTTCTTGCAATCACCACCTCAATTACAGCCCTTTTTATAAACTTCCCAAACTTCATCAGACCATCTCCTTAAGTGAGGTCAGAACCTTAACATCCGTCCATTCCTCCTCCCTCAGGGGTTCAACCTTTACTCTAACTCCATCGCTCCTCATCATCGTCCCTCCCTGTCCGATTGGAGTGAGTGCTGAGGGAATTACAACATCGGCAATCATGGAAGTCAGAGAGTTCAGAGGATCCACCACTACTGTATTTATTTCTCCAAGTTTTCTTGAAACTTCAAATGGAAGTGAATTTACTGGGTCAGAACCGATTATCAGGGCTGAATCAATTTTTTCTTCAATCAATAACCTGCTGAATTCAAATTCTGCCTTTGAAACTCCTTCTTTGAAGGAATATCTGTTTATATATCCTGTTTTCTCAAATAAAAGCTCGTTAAAGCCCCTCATGTTTGAATGGAATCCAGAAGGGATAAAATACACCTCCGTAATTTCATTCAATCTCCTAAACATCTCAGTAAACTCCTCGTATCTCCCATTTAAACCGTATTTGAGCCCGAGACCACCAAAAATGACACTATATCCTTTTTTCATTTCACTAAGTACTCTTGCTACATCAGGATATTGAGGTGCTTTTCCTTCCATCGCCTGGATGAATGATTCAACAAGCTTCAAATCATCATCCACCCTGATGAATCTCGCATTCTTTTTTGCAAGTTTTGCTGTATGGCTTTTTCTGATGTCTGCAACCACAAGAAATCTGTCCTCCTCATAACCCCTTTGCCTTTTCCCTCCCCTTGGATAGTATGTGTAAAGAGAGAGATGTCTGGAAAGGCTGTTGTAAGGGTCTGTTCCCCAGTAAAATATTACATATGCATTGTTCTTTACATCATCAAGAGTTGTAGAGGGGATTTCTCCTCGAAGTATCATCTCAACAAAGTCTCCAAGACAGAAAGATGAGTTATCATCTATATATGCCTCAAGTTCCTCAGCGAGCCCAATAGCAAGTTTTTGAGCCTCAATGGGTATCGTATCAAGCCCATATATTGCAACATTACCCGAAGAAAGGATTTCAGCTGCTCTTTCAATTGCAGTCTCAATATCTGTTTCTTTTCCATTGACCGTGGGTTTTGCTCTCTTCTTCTCATTGAAAATCGATGAACCCTTTCTGCATGCATTGTAAACTCTGCCATTCTCGATTCTTATGTCCGGACATAGGCAGGAACAGCCTGTGCAGAATACCATTTTTCAGCCCTCCAGAAATCTTATTGCATCACTTGGACAGTTTTCTCTGCATGCCACACACAAAATCCGGTTTTTGCCATATCTTCTGCACTTTTTCATGTTCACTACTCTGACAACACCATCCTCAATCCTCAGAATGGGGTCGTCGATTGTTGGTCCAAGACCCGAGCCCATTCCATACGGGTCGTCAGAAGCATGAACAGGACAAACAACAACGCAGTTTGCACATCCCGAGCAGAGATCCTCATCAACAATCAACCCTGTTTCCGTCGCCTCTTTGAGTGGTTCAAGAAGATTTTGAAGGTCTTTTAGCTGAGACGAATATTTGGTATCCTCAAAAAGGGGTGTGCATTCTTCAAGGGTTTTCTCCCTGTTTATGAGCTTGAAGGCAAAACTCATACATGTCGTTTCACCACATTTTCTACAGTTGGTCTTTGGGAGAAGTTTGTAAACTTCCATCGGTGTTATCGGCATCTTGAATCCTTTATTCCAGATAATATTTAATTCTTCCGGTTTAATTAATGATTGGAATTAATATTTACCTTCGATCAATTAACAGACCATTAAAAAATGATTAATTGTTAAAATATTTGATTTGCTTCTCTTTTGTTTGACGATAAATTTTATAATGTGGGATATTAATTTCCCCCATGGAACTCGAAATTGGAGGAAGGATTTTCAAATCTGAAACAAGATTTGCCCTTGATCTAAAACCCGTTCTCGCTTATCCGGATGAACTTCACGAAAACTTTCCGGCATATGAGATGTTCAGAAATATCTATTTCAGCAAAGCAGACAGAGATAAAATTCTGGAGAACTCCGTCAGATACGACTTAACTTTTACAACCCACGGAAAAATAGGGAAGGAATACATCAAGACCTACGGACATTACCATCCGGAAGTGGAAAAAGGGTTAACCTATCCCGAACTCTACGAAATTCTCGAGGGCAAAGCCTACTTTGTGCTACAAAAACCAGGGAAGTCATCGGAAGAGATAGAAGATGTCATAATCGTTGAGGCAAAAGAAGGAGACAAGATTATCGTTCCTCCTAACTACGGACATGTGATGATCAATCCAACTGACAAAAACCTCAAGTCATGTAACTGGGTCTACAGCAAATTTTCCTCGATCTACAATCCATACACGAAGATGAGGGGAGCAGCATACTATCTGACCGAGGATGGATGGATCAGAAACGAACGGTACAGATCACCAAAACCAAGGTTTTCAAAACCGAAAATACCAAAAGAGCTTGGGCTGAGAAGAGATGAAGAGATCTACAAACTCATAAAAACTCCTGAAAAACTTGAGTTCCTGTACAGACCTTCTCTATATCAGAGGCTTTTCGAGGAAGCTTTTGAATTTGAGTAAAGCTTTAAATTTAATTTAACCTCACATGGAAAAGAAAGAACCGTTCTTCAGGTTTTTATTAGGTGTCTGATTGAAGCTACGGGGGGCATTTTTCTCTTATGCTCACTGGTTTCTACCATGTAAAAGACCTTTTTCACTACATCTTCGTCAATTCCAGTTTTCTCTGCGATTTCCATGGTAGAAAGTCCTTTTTCAATTTCTGAGAGCACTCTATCAAGCTCTCTGTATGTCACTCCCATCTCACCTTCATCGGTCTGTCCCTTCCATAGCCCCGCCGATGGTTTCTTTTTCAAAATACTCTCAGGTACGCCAATATGTTTCGCAAGCTCATAAACTTCTGTTTTGTACAGGTCGCCAATTGGAAGAATATCACAGCCACCGTCACCGTATTTTGTAAAGTAACCTACCATGAGCTCGCTTTTGTTTCCGGTCCCCGCTACAATCCTGTTCAGAGAGTTGGCATGATAATAATTCAGCATCATTCTTATTCTGGGCTTGAGGTTGGCTATTGCAATCTTAGATTTGCCATCACTTCCCACTGCTTCGAGAAAGCTATCAACTATCGACGAAATGTCTATTTCAATATACTTTATTCCTGCCTTCCTGCACACTTCTTTAGCATCCACAATATCTCTATTTTCTGTTACACCACTTTCTGGCATTATCAAGCCCAGCACTTTATCGCTGCCAATAGCCTCAGCAGAGAGAATTGCTACTGTTGCACTGTCAACCCCACCACTGACTCCAATCACCACTCCTTCAGCCCCTGCTGAATCTACCTCTTTGCGGATGAAATTTTCAATTTCCATTTTTATCCTTTCAAGCTCTTCTTCACTGAATCTGGACATACTGATCCCCTGCTATACAACGGCCAATCATAAACTGATTTTCACTCAACCTCTCCTATGAGTTTTAAAAGAATTGCTTTCTGAGCATGAAGTCTGTTCTCGGATTGGTCGTATATCACGGAATTTGAACTCTCAATCACTTCATCCGTTATCTCCTCACCTCTGTGAGCCGGAAGGCAGTGAAGAACGATGACATCCTCATTTGCTCCTTCAAGAAGCCTCATATTAACTTGATACTCTGAAAAAACCTTTAACCTCTTTTCTCTTTCCTCTTCCTGACCCATAGATGTCCAGACATCAGTATAGATTACATCAGCTTCATTTACAGCTTCTTCAGGTTCTCTGATATAGGTGATATCTCCACCAAGACTTTTTGCTTTTTCTACTATATTCGTATCCGGCTCATAACCCGGTGGTGTTGAGTAAACCATCTTTATTCCAAGAATTGATGAGGCAAGAATTAACGAGTTGCAGACGTTGTTACCATCCCCAACCCACGCAAGCTTAATCTTGCTTAAAGTCCCCTTGTACTCTCTTATCGTCATCAGATCAGCAAGGATCTGACATGGATGCTCAAGATTGCTCAACCCATTTATTACAGGGATGGTTGAATACTCAGCAAATTCCTCAATTGTACGGTGATTTCTTGCCCTGATCATCACGGCATGCACATATCTGGAAAGAACCCTTGCAGTATCCTTTATCGGCTCCCCCCTGCCGAGTTGCAGGTCTTTCCACCCAAGGTAGAGAGCATGACCCCCCATATCGGACATCGCTACCTCAAAGGATACTCTTGTCCTGGTAGAGGGTAATTCAAAAATCATCGCGAGACTCTTGTTTTTCAGATATTCCGAGACCATTCCTTTGTACCTCTCAGATTTTAGCCTGTCGGCGAGGTCAAGAATTTCCTCTATTCCATCCCTATCAAGGTCAGAGATTGATATAAGATGTTTCATGACTGACACCTTTTCAAAGATATGGTATCTGACCAGTAAATAATTGTTTCTTTATTTACCACTTTTGAAAATTTCTAACACCATTTGCCGTATGCAGATTATCATACTGACCCCCAAGTCAATACAGTATATAACATTCAACCCAGAAATCTCCTGATGTGTGCAGCCTGAACTATTTTTTCTTCAAGAGCAGATTTATTTCTTTTCCGGATGCCTTCAATTATCTCTGATGTTATTTCTCTGTGATATTCATCAAATTCGACATCTATCTCAAGGGAGTTAATTTTAATCTGCTCAGCAATCTTTTCGGGTATCATTTTGAGTGAATCAGGGTTGAAATATTTCAGGGCATCAGCCAAATCCCTCTCAAAATCATAAACCTCGATAAGGGTTTCAATTTCTTTATCAGACAGAGAAAAGATGCCAAAAATTTCAGGAGGTAAACCAATTGAGTAAAGTGAGGCGCAGTAAGGAATGGCTCTTGGAAGTTTCATACCGTTTAAACTCCTGGAATATCCAAACAAACCTATATGAAGCTTTCTTTCTCTCCTTTTTGGGATATATGGAGATATTTCAGTTATCAAGGGAGCAAGTGCGATGGCAAACTTTCTGTATTCCTCTGACGATTTTTTGATTATTGACGAGAGTCCCTCTTCTTCCACAATCTGACTTTTTCTACCATAGTTGTTCATTATCTCTACTGCACTCCTCACATCACTTTCAAAGTAATCATATTTGAAGGCAGACTGGATGGTGAAGGTTTGCACATTACCCCACTCTTCAAGTATCGCATCGACATTATCAGGACGGAGATTTCCTCTAAAAGGGGCACTTCCAAACCCCACTATCGGATATATATCAACTGAAATTTCTTCTTCAAGCCTTTCAAGCCTTGAAAGAGCTATTTTCAAAGCCAGCGCCGATGAAATCATACCATAGTTAAGTGAAAGATCAGATTTGGCGAGAAAAACTCTCTGATAGTCAAGATATTTATCTTCCAGATAACTTCTAACTATCCTGTCACAGCTGAGCATGTAGGGAAGGTCTTCAATTAAGGGGATGACATTTATTTCGTGAGGCTTGAACTCCCCTATCCAGTCGGAGATCGTTACATCTCCATGAAAGAAGGTCTTATTCTGCTTCCCTACAACAAAATTCTTGTAGTAGTAAAATATCCTGTTCAGCTCAATGTGAGATGTTGTCATCGGGAATATGACCTCAAATATAGGTGCTATATCCTTGCCATAAAACTGCCTTGCAGCGTCAAAACTTCTTGGAATGCTCTCAAGTGTCTCAAGAAGAACTTTGGCTTCAGCTCTCTCATAAGTGGGATTCGGAACTCTGAGAGTCAGAAAGAAGTCTTTTCCAAGATATCTGTCCCCAAAGAAGTGCTCATATCTCGAAAGAAGTTTCTTTACGACATAGTTATCAACTTCCTTCCCTTCATGGTCCCACATCTGCTCATGACAGTTGAGATGGGAAAATACATAGTAGGCTTCCCTGATTTCCTCATCCCCTTTGAGAACAGCTGACTCAGAGAAAAAGGGTATGGTCACATTGTCCGGATGCTGTGTGCTCATCGTTCTTGGAATTCGCATCGAAAACCCAAGTAGTGGGCTGAATAAAAAATTTTTGGGGTATATGGGTTGCTATCAAACCCTCCACAGGCTTATAGTCCTGAATAAAGAACTCAGACGAACATCTGTTTTGGAGGAGAGGTTGTGGGTCTTTTCACCTTCGAAATCGAGGAGAGGAGGTCTTCAGTACTTATTACACTTTTTCCCTCCGCAATCGCCCTGTGAAGAGTTGTTTTGATGACTTTCTCCACCAGATCTCTACCAGAGAATCCCTCTGTGTTCAGAGCGATTGTTTCAAGATTTGCCTTTACCCTTACCGGAAAATCTTCAAAGTTTTTCCTTAAAATCTCAAGCCTTTCATCCATCGATGGAAGACCGAACATTATCTCCTCTTCAAATCTGCTCTTTATTGAATAATCAATCATCTCAACCCGGTTTGTAGCAGCAATCGTGCAAATACCATCGTTATTCTGAATACCATCAAGCTCTGTTAAAAGTGAGTTCACAACTTCCGATACATCTCCCCTCAAATCCTGATAGTTTCTATCAAGAGCTATAGCATCAAACTCATCTAAGAAGACTATACATGGGGCAAGCTGCCTTGCCCTGTCATAGAGTTCATGTATCCTCCTCGCACTGTCTCCAACATGCTCTCCTATCAGTTTTGTGGACTTTATTGAAAGGAAAGGTACCTTAGCCTCATTTGCCAGGGCTTTTGCCATCATTGTCTTTCCTGTTCCTGAAAAACCATAGAACAGAACATTTCTGGGAGCCCATTTACCGAATCTTGATGGATCCTTCAGATATTCAAGAATAACTCTAACCTTCCTCTTCGCTTCCTCATGTCCTACCACATCGTCCAGTGAAACATCCCTTACAATTTCTGTTTCAAAGGATTTGTTCGGAGATTCTACAAGGATTATTGTGGAATCAGTAATCAAACCAAACTCGGGTTCGGCATTAACAACCTCAAAGGCGAAATCAGGAAACATTCTCATATCAAAGATTAGTTTCCCCTTAGAAACGAACTCCCCTTTCCACTGATCCTTCGCATATTTCTCAAATACTCTGGGATTATCCACAATAGGATATTCATGGTAGCTCGCTTTCAGTGGATAACCCAACGGCTTCAGAATCAGATACTTTATCTCTCCGTTCCTTCTCTGTCTCTGTTTATCCTGATTTACTGACTTCGACTTCATTTATACGGTAAGATATTTCAACAGATTAATATTCTTTACCCTTGGTACTATGATGAGGTGTTGTTGATGAGACTGTTTGTTGCTGTTGATGTTTCAGATGAAATACGGGAAAAGATTTTCAATTTATCACGATTTTTCAATTTCAGAGGGGCTAAGGCAGTCGAGAAGGACAACATCCACATAACACTGAAGTTCATCGGAGAGGTCGATAACAGGAAAAAGGACATAATAGTTGAGAAGCTAAATGAGATTGAGTTCGAGAGTTTCACAGTGAGATTCAAAGGGATTGGCTTTTTTCCCAGTGCATCAAAAATGAGAGTCGTGTGGGCTGGAGTTGAAGATCCAGGAGAGATGAGAAGACTTGCAGAAATGGTTGAGGACAAGCTTTCGGAGGCAGGAATTAAAAAAGAAAGAAGATTTCTTGCACATGCAACCATAGCAAGAATTAAAAGAATTGATGGGAAAATGAGGTCAGAACTCATAAAAAAGCTCGAACCACATATGAAGGATGACTTTGGCGAGATGAGGGTGGAATCTTTCGCTCTGAAGAAGAGCACACTCACTCCAAAGGGCCCAATCTATGATGATGTGCAGGTCTTTAAACTAAAATAAGTGAATTTGAAGGATTGAAGGTGCCAGAACATGAAGAGGTTTCATAACCCGGATTTTGATAGAGAGTATGATGAGGTTGTTTCGAAAGTCAGGGAGATGGTGGTACCTGACGAGAATGAAAGGAACAGAGGCTTAAAAGCAAAAGAGATTCTGGAAAGCAGGATGAAAAGAGTACTTGAAAACTTTCCTGACCTCGAATTCAGGTTTCTCGGTTCTTTTCCCAGAAATACCTGGCTGAAAGGAAATCTTGAGATTGATCTCTTCATCCTGTTTCCGGAGAGTTATAGCGAGGAGGAACTTGAGAAAATCGGTCTTGAAATAGGCAGAAAGGTTGTTGACAGATGGGAGGAGAGGTTTGCTTCTCACCCCTATGTTCATGGCTGGGTTGAGGATGTGGAGGTGGATGTTGTACCCTGTTACAGAATTAAGGGGAACAAAATCATATCGGCTGTAGATAGAACTCCGTTGCACCATGAGTGGGTTAAGGACAGAATTAAGGGGAAAGAAGATGATGTCAGGCTCCTGAAGAGCTTTTTAAAAGCAGGAGGGATATATGGGGCTGAGTATGCTGTGAGAGGTTTCTCCGGATATCTGTGCGAGCTTCTCATACTCCACTATGGCAGTTTCAAAGAGCTCGTAAAAGCTGCATGCGGGTGGAGGAGGGGGCTTGTAATAGACATCCTCGCAGGAAAGGAGTCTGAAGGTAAAGCCCCTCTTTTCGTTGTAGATCCAGTGGATGCCAAGAGAAATGTTGCCGCCAATCTGAGTCTCGACAACATGGCGAAGTTTGTTGAAAGGTGCCGGGATTTTTACCTGAAACCTTCAGTGGAGTTTTTTGTATTTGGAGATCAAAAATATGTGGAAAAATCCCTGCTCGCAAAAGAGATTAAATCAAGAGGTACAGAGCTTATAGCAGTTGAGTTCAGCAAGCCAGCTATCGTGGAAGACAACCTCTACACCCAACTGGAAAGAGCACGAAAGAAAATAACAAAATTCCTTCAGGAGAACGATTTCATGCCCATTAACTCAGATTACCTTGCACACAAAACATGTATTCTTGTTTTTGAGACTCAGGTTAAAGAATTATCAAGAATTAAAAAAGTAATGGGTCCTCCTTTTGAGGAATGGACTCATACAACAAAATTTAGAGAGAAGAAAAGAGAATATCTGCCTTTTATTGAGGGTGGAAGATACTATGTGTACGAAAGAAGAAAGATTACAAAACCCTCAGAGGCAGTTAAGTTTTTCATTGAAAATAACCCCAAAACTCTTGGAAAAAACATTTCAGAGGAGATTTCCAAGGGTTTCAGAATTTTTACGGGCAATGATGTGCTAAAATTAGAAGGTATTGAATATTTTCTCGTGAAATTTCTGAAAATGAAAGTATAGATGGTGGTTGAAGATGAGGGTCGTTATCGTCGGAGCCGGAAGTGCCATACCGTATATGGAGATGGCTCAGACATGCATTTTAGTGGAGGAGAAAGGATGTAAAATTCTTGTTGATGCAGGAATAGGAGCTTATTTAAAGCTCGCTCAGATTGGATTCGACCTGTCTGAGATAAAAGCGATACTTTTAACCCACAATCATTTAGACCACAACGGAGATGTTCTCGCAATTCTGAAAGCAAGGTGGTTGAGTGGAGTGAAAGAGGAGCTTTTAATACATGGTCCCGCTGGCACCTCAAACCACTTCGAATCCCTGCTTGAAGCCTACCCTTATTTGAGAAGAAAACTTTCCTTCAGGATTCTTGAGGGGAAAAGAGAGATTGAGATTGAAGACTTTAAAATCCGAACTATTCCAACCAAGCACTCAGTTGAGAGCAATGGATACATGATCGATGAAAAGCTAATTATAAGCGGTGATACTTCTCCTGTGAAAGAGATCTTCGAGAAAAGATGCAAATTGCTTATTCATGAGCTATCCCTGCCCTTTGGGTTTGAATCCGATGACCATACAACACCAGAATCTATCGTAGAGTTGTTAAGAGACGCAAAGGCAGAGAAAATCGTTTTCATACATCTCTACCCACAGGTTTACGGAATGCTGGATAGAGTAATGAAATACCTCAAAGAATACAACCAGAATATAACAGTTGCAAAGGATGGAGATGTTTTCGAAGTTTAATTTTTCCCTATTTGTAAAATGTCCAACGGCTGTGAGAATGGATGTATAAACCGAACTATGCTTATATATCTTAATTAATTAACAATTAATTGCCCCCTGGTGGAGGATGGAACAAATTCTTTTTTGCCCCATCCCACCACCCCCCTTTCCTTTTCGATTTCCTTTCCACTTTTCTCAATCCAGCAATTCCAAAAAAAATTTATTACTGTATCTGAGACTGAAAACCCAAATACATTCGGTGATCATATGGTTGCAGAGGATAAGACAATAGCAGAAAAAATATTTTCATTAAAGAGTGATCGAGATGTTCGTGCAGGAGACATTGTAATTGCCAGAATAGATCAAATTGCTCTGCAGGACGGTACTGCCCCACTTGCAATTCGTCAGATCAGAGAGATGCTTGATGGTGTTGGTGAGGTGAAAGCATCAGATAAGGCTCACTTTTTTGTTGATCATGCATCTCCTTCCCCCAGGAAGGAATTGAGCAATGACCAGAAATTCATAAGAGATTTTACTGAAGAGTTTAAAGCAGACTTCAACCCCCCTGGAGAGGGGATAATCCACCAGCTCATGGTTGAAAGGCATGTTAAACCTGGAGACCTTGCTGTGGGAGCAGATAGTCATACCTGTACTTATGGAGGTATAGGTGCCTTCTCAACAGGAATGGGTTCTACAGATGTTGCTGTTGCCGTTCTACTCGGTAAAAACTGGTTTAGAGTTCCTGAATCTTTCAGAATTGATATTTCAGGAGATTTTGAAAGAGGTGTTTATCCAAAGGATCTTATTCTCAGGATAATCGGCGATCTCGGGGTGGATGGAGCAACATATAAGGCACTTGAGTTTTCGGGAGAAATCGATAAAATAGAGGTTGAGGGTAGATTGACTGTTGCCAACATGGCTGTAGAGTGCGGAGCAAAGGCAGGGATATTTCCCTCAGACAGGCTTACAAGAGAATACTTGTCGGAGCTTGGCAGGGAAGAGGATTTCAAAGAAGTGAAAGCTGATGGAGAGGCTGAATATGAGAAAGAAATCTACTATAGTCTGAATGATTTAGAACCGGTTGTCAGCAAACCCCACAATGTCGATAATGTCTCTTCCGTTTCTGATGTTCTGGGTACAGCTATCGACCAGGTCTTCATTGGCACCTGCACAAACGGTAGGCTATCAGATTTAAGAATCGCAGCCAGAATTTTGAAAGGGCAGAAAGTAAACAGAAAAATAAGGCTGATAGTTGGACCTGCCAGCAGGAGAGTTTATCTTAAAGCAATGGAGGAAGGTCTGCTCAAAATAATTGTTGATGCAGGAGGTATGGTTATCCCTCCAGGATGTGGACCATGTGTAGGGATACATCAGGGGATCCTTGCTGATGGTGAGGTATGCCTTTCAACACAAAACAGGAATTTTAAAGGACGAATGGGGAATCCCGATGCGATGATATATCTTGCATCCCCTGCAACAGCAGCAGCCTCAGCTATAAAAGGGGAGATCACCGACCCGAGAGACTTTCTATAAATTTTCCATAAATTTCATAAGTTCACAACTACATTCCACCCAATCAATTTATGAAAAAATATTGATGCTGTTATTTCTTACCCTTGCCCTTCTCTGCTTTAGTCTCTTTCTTCTCTGATTCCTTTGATTTTTCTTCCTTTTTTTCTGCAGGTTTGCCTTCAGATTCCTCAGCATAAAGTTTTGCAAGCACATAGTAACCCTTGGCATTCGCTCTTATAGGATCATCAGGCACTATTATCTTTCCTACATCCTCGAATCTCTTCTGGAACTCCTCATAAACATGTGGAAGTGCACTTCCTCCTCCCGTCAACACTATTTTATCAACGATCGTTGTAGAGAGACCTTCCATCAGCATTTTGGCTCTATTTGATATCCTTTCCACCCAAGAAACCATAAGTGAATTATAATCATCTATAATACTGTTGTGAGCAACCGATATTCTCTTTCCGCCCCTTATCCTGCCTACCTCATACTGCTCATTTGTCAGAAGGTTTGTCATTTCTTCGGGTGTGAGGCTAATACCAACCTTGTTTCTTATTGTTACCTCAAAGTTCTCGTAAAGCCTGTCAACACCCATAAGCATTGTGTCTCCTTTGAGATATTCCATATGGCTTATAACAACAACATCAGTCGTTCCATATCCAATATCTATGCAAACTCCCGTCTCAATTCCAAGATGTGCAAGAGTTCCAACAGGCTGTGGAAGCAGAAGAACCTTTGCTTTAAGTTCTGTCTCAAGGTTTTTAGTAAGTTCTTCTCTCTCCTGCCTGGAAGATTTCACAGGAAGTCCTGTACCGATAACAGGTTCGTTTACATTGAGTGACGACAGTGCATATCTTGCAAGTTCCAGATAGGACTTATGCATAAGCCTGCCTTCGTGAAGGGGGCGAAGCATTTCTACATTTTCCATGTTCTGTACGATGTCAAGAGCCTCCTCTCCGATGTAAACATCCTTCTGTGTCTTCTTCATCAGCGACCAGTCCTTCTCTTCTCCAAAAACAACTACACTGGGGAAGAGAATGACTTCCTTACCATCATCAGTAGTTTTTGTGTAATTGGTACCAATATCCAAACCCACTGGTTTCATGTTCCCAAAAACTCAGCCATCTTTTATAAACTTTTTTATTCACTCTTATTTTTAATGTTGAATTCTCAGCTTCTTTCGTTGACTTCATTAATTCTTCTGAATCTTCCACTTGACCGAGAACAGACATGTATAGAAATATAATCTACTTCGGGCATTTTCTCCTTAATTTTAGAACTGATTTTCACTGTTAAATCATCTGCTTCATTAACTTTCATCTCCCCATCAACTGTAATGTGCATATCCAGATGAATCTTGTTTCTCCCGGTAAAAACCGCAATGATATCATGAACATCTTTGACTTCATTGAAATCTGATACAATTGTATTTAGCTTTGAGTAAAAATCCCTATCAGGGCTGAAACCCAGTAAAATTTCCGCATTTTCTCTGTAGAGTCTCAACCCATTTGCTGCTATAATCAATCCAATCATTACAGTAAAAATACCATCCGAGAGGGGAAAAAAGGCTGAAAGAATTACTCCCGCTATTGCTCCGGATGTTGAAAGAGTATCATTTACGAGTTCAGTTCTAATCGCAGAAAAAAGATGTCCTCTTTTTTCAGTCGAGAGGTAGAGAGGTATAATAAGGAGGAAAAGGGTTGTTAAAAGCACAATAATTGCAATAAAAGGATACTTGAACTCTCCCGGGTTCATAATTTTAATCAGTCCTTCTCTTATCAGCTCAAAAGATACAATAGTTATGAAGGCAATAGAGACTGTTAGAGCTCCAATATTCTCCGCCAGTCCATGTCCAAAAGGATGCTGCTCATCAGGTGGTTTCAGGGATATCTTCTCTGCTTTTTTGAGGACCGAGAGTATGAGAAGATCTATTATGCCATGAAAAAACTCAGCCAGTAGAACAAGGTAACCTGTAAGAACATATGAAATTAGCCTCAGGAATCCCACAGTAGCATATATGAGAAAGTAAAGACGCATAAAAAAGAATGATGGAGAATCTATTTAAAAAATTTGTTTTTTAGGTATTCCAAATTTTTACCACAGGATAGAAAGCTTAAATTTAATGGAGGGAAAAGGCATTTTGGTGTCAGAAAGAGAGAATCACAGATCCAGAAGGAATCGCTCAATAACAATTAACTCCCCAGTTGAGGACAAAATCCTGTGGGCAGAGGAAATTTTCCAGGACACTGACTTTACACACTTAGCTGAGGAGCTTGAAAAACTTAAGGAAGCTATTGAGAGGAGCAGAACTGTGATGAACGAAAAAGGTATTTTCAAAGCCTGTAGTGAATGCGGAGATAAGAGTTGCTGTGGAGAAGGAATTGAGCAGAGATTCGATGCAACCATCCTGATTCTGAACCTCCTTCTTGGTGTTAAACTACCCCATAAAAGAGAGATCAAACACGGATGCTTCTTCCTTTCAAACAGGGGTTGCAAACTGAAAGTGAGAGAGATAATCTGCATAAACTATCTCTGCAAAAAAATATACGAAGAGGTAGAAATAGACGATATAATAGAAGTCCAGAGGATATGTGGAGAGGAGATTGACTTGATTTTCAGGCTATCTGAGGAAATAAAGAGAAAAATAAAAGAGGGTGCTCGAAAATGAACAACCTACAAAAAATACCAGAAGTATTCTTGGAGCTCTTAGAGCACGATGAGATTGATTTTATGACAAAACTTTGGTATGAAGTAGGGAGAAGAGATTTAAAGGATCCAGTGGTATATGCAGGCTCTGGAGGTGACATAGAGCACGCAATTTTTCTCGGGAGAAATCTTGTCTTCTTTGATAACCACCTACCTGAAGATAATTTTAGAGAAATTCTTTCAAAGATAGAGAGAATTGGAGTTGTCGAAAGCACCCTATTCAAGGGAAATAAAATGATGGCAGAATTCCAGATAGCCGATATGAAGTTTAGACTCTCATTTTACGGTGAGGATGCAACAAAAATAGGTTCTATCGACTTCCCTGAGTTAAAAAATGGTATATCGGTTTACTTCGTCAAAGACCCTTATCCAAGAGCCGGAAGAGCCGGTTCAATTCGAAATCCCAAATGCTTTGCAAGGGCACTCAAGATGATTAAACTAGGGGGATATTACATAGAAAAAGAGTGTCCCATCACATGCTCAATCCCTCCTGAAAAAATCGGCTTCAAAAAAATAATGAGCGGAAAAATATCCTCACTTTCCTTCAGAAAAAGCCCTGGAAACCTATATGTAAAACTCAGAGATGTTGAAAATCTTGAAGAACTGCTCGAAAAGGATTTTGCATTCTGTCTCGAGAAAGACGATTTTGTGAGAGATCTGAAAGAATAGAAAGAAATACTGCCACAGAAATTTAAAATACAGAACCCGATTCACAATCAAAGAAAAAAAATAGGAAAAAAGATGTTACTCAATCAGCCCCTTTTCCTTGTAGTACTTCTCAGCTCCCGGATGGAGCGGGATTGACATTCCATCAAGAGCTGTCTCGAGCGTTATGTCGGCTGCTCTCTTGTGGGCCGCTTCAAGAACATCTCTGTGCTCAAAGATTGCCTTTGTAACTTCATACACAACTTCCTCTGGCAGGTCTGCGTTCGTTGCAAGCATTGCAAGAACTGCAACCGTCTTCACATCCTCATCCACACCGTTGTATGTACCAGCAGGAATGTTTACCTGGGTGTAGAATGGATAGTTTTCCTTAAGCTTGTTGTATATCTCATCCGGCACCTCTACAATCGCAACCTCTCTTACAGCTGCAATATCGCTAACCGCAGCTGTCGGAATTCCTGCAACAATGAATCCTGCATCAATTGTCTTATCCTTCAGAGCATCAGAAACTTCTTTGAAGTTCAGAAATCTGATATCCGTATTTGACTCATCAATTCCAGCTGCATTTAAAATCTGAAGAGCGTCAACAGCAGTTCCAGAGCCTGGTGCACCCACAGCCACTCTCTTGCCCTTCAAGTCATATATCGTCTTAATATTATTCTCCTTCAGCGTTACAATCTGTATGATCTCGGGATAGAGCGTCGCTACACCTCTTATCTTACCGACTTTGGCATCCTTGAACATCTCAACTCCATTGTATGCATAATAAGCAACATCATTCTGGAGAAGTCCAAACTCTGCTTCCATATCGCCTATTTTCCTAGCATTAACAACCGATGCTCCAGATGTTACTGCAGTTGCTTTTATACCCGGAGCAAACTCAGTTATCGCCTGAGCCATTGCTCCACCGACTGGATAGTATGTCCCAGCTGATCCGCCCGTAACAATAGTCACCTCAATCTCCTTCGCCTCGGGAGTTGGTGTTGCCTTTGGTTTCTCCTCCTGAGCACAACCAAGGAAGAGCAAAGCAATTGCCAGAACCAGCAAGACCCCTACTTTGTATTTCATTTTTTCACCTCTTCGATAAAATACCATACTGATTTAAAAATATTGCTGTGAATATTATCAATCCTGCCAACTTCATAACTGGCTCAGGCGACAAGAGCAGAATTCCTGAGACGAGTGACAGTAACCTCTGAAGTTTCGAAAGTTCTTTCATCACACTTCCGATTGTTGCTGCGTTGATTGCCATTATTCCGATCATTATTGTCACAAGCAGGAGTAAGAGATTCACCACATCTCCCGAGGAATTAACACCGATTAACAGTAAAGCGGGGGAGAATATGAAAAGATACGGAACAAGATACTTTCCAATTCCAATCTTCACTGCATTTATCCCAGTTTTCCAGGGATCACTTCCTGCTATAGCTGAGCCAGCATAGGCAGCAAGAGCAACAGGAGGTGTTAGGTCAGCAGCAACCCCAAAGTAGAAGACGAACATATGCGCAGGAAGAACGAGTTCTGGATATGCATCTAGGAAATCCCGAACTGTCATTCCATATCCCTGAGCCATGAAAGTTATTATAGCCGGGGCAGCAATTGTACTTGTTATAATGTAGTTCGCTGTTGTTGGTACACCCATTCCGAGAACCAAGGAAACAAACATTGTGATTATCAGGATTATCAACAGATAACCCTGGGAAAGAATTATGGCTGAGGCAGCGATTTTGAAACCCAGGCCTGTGAGCGTTACAACACCAACAATAATTCCTGCCGAAGCACATGCCATTGCAACTGTAACAGCACTCCTTCCACCATGTTCGAGGGCTCCGAGAATCCTTGAGACTATCAGAGCAAGTATCTGCTTGCTGTTCATTCTTTTCTCTGGAGGAAGTGACCTGTTTTTCAGTATGGGTTCAAATATCATGATTATGATTACTGAATAGATGGAGTAAACCGCAGCCAAGATAGGGGTGTAGCCATTTACCAGCATGTAGATTATTATAAAGAGGGGTACAAGGTAGAACCACCCATTTTTGAGTACCGTCAGGGGGTGTGGGAGTTCACTTCTCGGTACACCCCTCAGATTCTCTTTTCTTGCCTCAAAATCAACAGCAGAGAACACTCCAAAGAAGTATAGAAAAGCTGGTATTATTGCCGCATAGACAATATTTATGTATGGCATCCCCACGAACTCAGCCATGATAAATGCTGCAGCCCCCATTATGGGAGGCATTATCTGTCCACCTGTTGATGCTGCTGGTTCAACAGCTCCTGCAAATTCCGGCTTGTATCCAACCCTTTTCATCAGAGGTATGGTGAAGGCTCCTGTTGTAACAGTGTTAGCAACAGAACTCCCCGAAATCGTCCCCATCATTGCAGATGAAACAACTGCAGCCTTTGCAGGTCCACCGACCATCCACCCAGTAATTGAATAGGCGAGATCAATAAAGAACCTTCCAGCCCCTGATTTCTCAAGAAAAGCCCCAAATATAATGAAAAGAACTACAAAACTCGATGAAACTGCAATGGGGGTGCCAAATATACCCTCTTTTGTATAGTAAAGGTGCTCGATTATCTCCTTCCAAGTATAATTGGGGTGTGAAAGTGCTCCGGGCAATCCTGCCCCGTACTTGGCATAGATGATGAAGATCAAGGCAACTACCACCAGCGCAGGATTTACAACCCTTCTCGTTGCTTCAAGAACGAAAACAATTGCCAGAGATGCAATTATGAAATCAAATATTCTGTAGCCTGTTGCTGCCTTGAAGACGATTTCACCATAGTTCATCGCAAGATAGAATGCGACATAGAACCCTATGGCTGCGAGAACGAAGTCTATAACAGGGATTTTGCTCGTATCCTTCGCTACCTTTTTTCTCAGTGGAAATATCAGAAATGAGAGCCCTACTGCAAAAGCGAGATGGATTGATTTCACAATATCATGCTGAAGAAGTCCGGTAAAGGAGCCATTTATTATGTGAAAGCTCGAGAAGACAATAGCGATTATAGAAACAATAATTGCATATATTCCCTTCAACTCTCTTTCGTGCAGAAATTTTTTCTCAAGTTCTGTTACATCAATTTCGTTCAAGCTGGCATCCCCCCACCAGAGTGGCTTTAACTGGATTTAATACAACAACTTTAAGTGTTACGGTTTTACCCAAATCGTCTAAATTAATCATGTATTTCCCAGTCTCAACTGTATAGTGGTTGAATGGGTTTACAGAGATCCTGAGCACACTGATATTGCGGAGAATTCCAAATTGAAACCATTTCTCCCCTTTATATTCGACAGTAGAAAAATTTTTCTCAGTGCTTGGCAATCCCCAGCCAGCAGATTTGGTGAGTGTTTTGAAAAGCACAAGAGAATTATTTTCAATCCTGTAAAAGTCAATTTCCTTCGAAAGCTCTACTGAATGAATGAATGAGACTGATACAACCTCTTTTTCCATTACAGGAATATAACAGGTTTTATTTTCTCCAGAAATTTCAAGATATGTTTCCGTATATGAAAAAGAATAGAATAGGTATATTGCAGAAAGGAGAATTAATGCCAGAAGTAATCCTGATTTTGATGATCTTCCAGGCATAGGTGATGGAGTTACACTCAGCATTTTAAATTTCCGGGATTACTTAAATTTGTCAGTTAAAAAAAGAAACGGTTATATTTTGCAGTGTCTTTAAAAAAAATGGTGATTGAAATGGTTAAAGTTGGCGTAGTTAAAATGGGTGCAATCGGGACTGCTCTTCTTGTCGAGTATCTTCTTGATGAGAGAGCAGATAGAGGAGATATCAGCGTAAGAGTTGTCACAAGTGGCGCAAAGATGCAGCCAGAAGAGGCTGAAGTGGCTGAAAAAATGAAGGAGTTCGACCCTGACCTCATTATTGTGGTCTCTCCAAATGCTGCTCTTCCGGGTCCAAAAGCTGCAAGAGAGGCTTTTGAAGGTAAGCCTGTTATCATAATCAGTGACGCTCCAGCAAAGAAAGCTAAGGAGGAGTTTCAGGAGAAAGGATTCGGTTATATCCTGATAAACGCAGATTCGATGATTGGAGCGAGAAGAGAGTTCCTTGACCCAACCGAGATGGCTCTCTTCAATGCAGATGTTATCAAGGTGCTTGCAGCAACAGGAGCCTTCAGACTTGTCCAAGAGGCAATTGGTGGAGTTATCGATGCTCTTAAAGAAGGGAAGACTCCAGAACTCCCACAGGTAGTTGTTACAGCTGAAAGAGCTGTTGCTGCTGGAAACTTCAAGAACCCATATGCAAAGGCAAAAGCAATGGCAGCATATTACATTGCAGAGAAGGTTGCTGACATCGATGTGAAGGGTTGCTTCATCGAGAGAGACCCAGAGAAATACATCCCCCTCGTTGCAGCAGCTCATGAGATGATGAGAGTAGCAGCTATTGAAGCTGATAGAGCAAGAGAGATTGAGAAGGGTGGAGATACCGTTTACAGGACGCCCCACTCAAAGGATGGAGCTATTTTGAAGAAGTGGAGTCTAATGGAAAAGCCCCAGTAAACACTATTTTTCTTTTTTATCCTTCCTATCACTCGCTTTTCGACGCTATAACCTTTTTCGCATTGACCTTTCCAAGGGTAGAGATGCCATCAAGATAGGCTGTTTCCGCTTCAAGGTTGCCTATGGAAACATTTTTTCGAATTATTGCCTTCTCAACCTCAAGATGCTCTCCCCTGCAACCATTCTGAATTATCGCTTCTTCAGCCTTCAACCACTTAAATTCCGTGTTTGCCCCGAGTACAGCCTTTTTACAGCTAACCTTGCCCTTTATAAAAACCCCTTTGCTCGTGTTTATCTCTTCACACTCAACATCTCCCCAGAGGCATGCATCCATTCCCACAAGAATCTTGCCATTAAACCTGATTTTCCGATCTATTACTGCGTTTTTCTTGACTATCATAAGTTTTTTTCTTCTGTCAACAAGAATCTGTTTCCTGAGTTCAGGCTTTTTTGTTTTTATCATGTCACCAATTCAATTATCGATTAACAATTTAAATAATTTGCCGAAATATCCTCCCATCCGGGAGATTACAAGAAAGATTACAAGATTATTTTTTATTAATTCCCACCCTCACATTTACCGCTACGCCTCTCCTGAAATCCATCATCTCTATATATCCGAGAACAGTCTTTCCCGTCGCAAGGAGTTTATCATCTTCATTAACCACTATTACCTCATCTTCTGCCCTTATTCTGTTATCAGCATCCACAACATGCTTTGCAAAAACATTCTTGCCTTCAGCAACAAATTCCGCAACTTCGTTCATCACAACCACCCTCAACTCAGGAAACTTAAAAAAGCTGTGCAACCTCCTTGCACCCTCAATGCTCAGGCTAAGCCATCCTGAGGCTGTTTTAAGCGTTGCAATCCTTACACCATTGTCAATAATCTGCCTGATTCTACCTGTCTTTGGAGAGACAATAAATCTGCATGTGTCAGGAAAAAGCACCTTTCCCGCTCCTTTTCCAAACTGATAGTCAGCTACATCTCTAACCAGCCTTAAATTCTCTTCTCTTGATTTGAATTCTACATTTTCAGGTTTTCTTGCCATTCTAACACCTCATCTTCCGAATCTCCTCTCTCTTTTCTGATAACCCCTCAGACACCTGAGAAAATCAATATATCTCATGTCACTCCACCCTATATCGAGAAAGTAAAGCTCGCTGTAAATGCTCTGCCAGATTAGAAAGTCAGGTATATCTTCCCCTGCCTTGATTATAAGATCTGGAGAGTTCTTTATTTTCAGATATTTTTCAACATCTTCCTCACAGATCTCTTCAGGCCGAATCTCTCCTCTTTCAACCAGTTCAGCCATCTTTTTAATGGCATCCGTTATTTCAACTCTCCCACCATACCCAACAATCAGGTTCAGATGGTAATCGCCATCTCCATTTTCTATGAATTCGTCTGGAGTAATGAGATTTATATTTAAATTTCCCCCATTGAGTCTCCTCACCTCACCAAGGATTCTGTCAGGGAATTCCTTATAATTTCTTTTTCCTGAGACATGGATGCAGAGGGTTATTTCTTTTATCCCGAGTTTGAAACACCAGGTAATGAGTTCCCGGAATTTTTCAACATGATTCTCAATCTCTACATCCTCGGTCACAACCATAATGTGTTCGGGTAAAAAGCCCTTTATGACATCCTTCTCAAGCCTTTTTTCATATAGTTTCCTGGCAAACCCGGGAACAGGGAGACTCAGCATCGGTAGTTTTTTAAAATTGAAGTTACTTAACCTTTGCCGATGGAAAGATCAGTTTTAAAGAAGAGCGCTGAAAGCAACAAATATCTTCCACTCACACTCTTAGCAATTACACCGTCTGTTTTACTCCCCTATCTTGAATTTAGAGATGTTCTTGGTATATTTTCCATATTTTTTCTTTTATTCCTGTTCTACAGTGGAAAAAGAATAAGATTCACACTCTCAAATCCCGGTATCGAGACCTCCTACTTCAATTACTATGCCATTTCCATCATTCTGATTGTGCTAACCCTCTCCGTGCCTGAATATATTGCTGGTGCCTCCATCTTTATGGTTATTGCCTTTGAATTGCTCAGCAGAGTTAAAAAAACAAAAGGAGCTTCTTTGATAAACATCAGTGTACTTACAACTTTTTCTGTTATTTATTTCCTCTTCTACTTTGTTTCAACAGGACTTTCATACAGCATCGATTTTATTCTTTTCCTCTCCCTTATCGGCGGGATAACCGGTGCTCTCATAATGAGTGTCGATACAGAGAGCGATAAGAGGGTTACACTCCTGCTTTCAACTTTTACAGTTTTCCTGATTTTCAACATTTATGGCTTTTCTGCAAGGTTTGACCAGCTCTTCTTTGCTTTCATTCTTTCGTTCATCCTTGCTCTCAGCGCCATGAGGGCAGGAGTGGCTGATGAGAGTGGCTTGCTAAGCGCTACCCTCATAGGTACACTGATGATTGTTTTCACGGATATCAGATTCTTCATCGTTCTTCTCTCTTTTTACATTATAGGCTCCTTCGCAACAAAATACAGATACTCCATGAAAAAAGAAATGGGAATAGAGGAGCCTGCCGGGGGTACAAGAGGCTATGCCAATGTTTTCGCTAACAGCCTATCAGCTCTTTTCTTCGCTATGAACTATGGTGTTTATGGGAGCGACCTCTTTCTGGTATCCTTCGTTGCATCGGTTGCTGCTGCCCTTGGAGACACGATAGCAAGTGAAATAGGCAAGACGAGCAAGAAGGTTTACCTGATAACAAACTTTGAAAGAGTCAGAGCAGGAGAGAGTGGAGGTATTTCCCTGATAGGTGAGATATCTGCTCTCGCCGGTTGTGGAGTCATTGTTTTGATTGCAGTGTTATCCGGAATTCTGCCACCCAGCCTTTCAACCATCCCCCTCATAGCGGGTTTCATAGCAGTCCATGTGGACAGTGTTCTTGGAGCAACACTGGAGAAGTATGGGTACCTCACCAACTCCGGAGTGAACTTTTTTGCCACCCTTAGCACGATGGTCTTTTGCTATTTCCTTATACTATGAAGCAGAATCAGAGCTTCCTGCGGATATAGTAGGCGAAAAATACTGATATTACCGAAATCGCTATTTCAAATCCCGGAATCTCTTTAACTATTTTTTCTACCTCAGGCAGTTTTGGAATCTTTGGTTCTATTCTTGAAATCTCCGGAATTGTTTTGCTCTTCTCTGAATCCGATTTCGTGGTGTTATCAAAATTAAATTCTATCTTTACAATCTGAGCTCCAGGATATACTTTTGACAGAGAAAGCATGAGCTTTGCAAGCCTTTCAGAGAGTTTGTAGTATGAGAGTTTTACAACTGGATTTTCAGCTGTATCAGCATACTCCATATAGGCAACAGGCAGTACTGGAGTAAGAATGTTCTCAAGCTCTCCAATGGCATTTCTGGCTGAGTTACTGGCTGATTCAACCTTTGAGTTCAAAAGATCCTCATCAACATTTATGAGTTCGATAGAGAGGCTTGCTTTGGTAATTCCATCGATTGCAGAGACCGCAGAACCTGCATAGAATCCCTCATCAAGCTGCTTCCTTGCAAGTTTAATGCTTTTTTCAGCCTCATCTATCAGAGTCGGATATCCCCCAATCTCAGTGGCATAAACTACAATCGATTCCGCCTGACCGAGGTAGAACTGGGCTCTTCTTTCAAGCTCCCCATCCTTGAGGGGGATATCCTCATCCACCGTTTCAAGGAGAGAGAGCCAGACTCTTGCACTCTCTACCCTCTCTTTCGCGAGGGCAAGGTATTTAATGGATTCAACCATATCCTCAGAGGTTCTTGCCAGATAAAGGTAATCCTCTGCAAGTGTTACCCTCTCCTGTGCAGCCCCAAATAGCTGGAATGATTCTATACCCATACTTTTCTGAGAGAGAAGATACTCCTTGCTTCTACCGATCTCATCTTCAACATTCTGGAACTCCCTCTCTAAGTCATCTGCAGTTTCTATTATCTGGGTGTAGTAAAGGGTTCTGAGCTCTATCTTCGCAGTAAAGTACTGACTGGTGGAGGTGTAGTAATTTCCCTCCTCATAACTCCTTTCTCCTGCCCTCATGTACTCTTCAGCCTTATCTGTTGAGAGACCCATTTCCTTTACAGTTGAGTAAAGATCTGATGTGTCTTTCTTCATTATCTCAGCTAATCTTTTAAGGAGGTCCGAGTATCTGGAAATGTTTGTTTCAAACTTTGATTTTACAATGGTGTGATTGGTGTAGTACAGAAGAGCCTCCTCAATCGTCTCAACCTCAACAACATTTACCCCAAGCTCTTTTCCATACTCAACAAGGTCAACAGGTTTGCTTTTCTTTGTTATGAAAATAAAGGGACCCTTTTTTTCCTCCAGTGTCTCTTCAACATTTACAACTCTCTGTCCTTTTGGTATCAGGAAAATCTTTGCCCCGTTATCTGCTGCTGCCTTGAGCTTGTAGGGTATCCCTCCCACAGGTCCGATAAACCCGTCAGGATATATCATTCCAGTCATGTAAACATCCTTTCTCACTGTCAGATCTTTCAAAGCAGCCATTGTTGCTATCGTCATAACTCCACCAGCAGATGGACCGCCAACAATAGGTGAGTCAGCCTCTACCGTGAAGAAGAAGTCGTAATTCATAAAATCCATCCCGAGAATATCGCAGGCTGTAAGAGCTGCGAGCTGAGCACTGCCCTGCATATCTATCTGGGTATACGGCAGAGTCGATACAAATACACGCCCTTCTCCGGGTGTAACAGTGACAGATATGTCTATCACCGCTCCTTCTGGTGGTTCAGTACTCTTAACAGCAACAGCCCTTATTTTAACCTCAGTTGCGTTCAGAAACTCTGCACTAACTTTTTTTACAATCTCCGGGCTGGAATGAGATAAAAATAGACTAAAACCCATAGTCAGGAAAAGAATAAGCAGCAGGATTAGAGTATTTTTCATTAAATTTGGTGAGTTTTGCTCTGAGAATTTTGAAACAGTTTTTTTGAGCTTTAATTTTTTTGAATGCATGGAAAAGAATAGGTTGCTGAAAAAATAATGTTTTCGGTAACAGTTTATCTGAGTTCTCCTTTTAATCCTCTGCTCAGCCTTTTTCAACCACCACTGGAATCATCGTAAACATGTCTGTGGGAATTCCAAAACGCTTCATTAAGCCTGTCTGCTTCAATCCGGAAAATTTTTCAATTTTAGCCAAAACATAGATTCAATGGGTAATATAGACAACCTGATCTTTGATTTAGATGGGACTCTCACTGAATTCAATCTACCCTTTGATAAGATAAGGGACAGATTAAGAATAAAAGAGAGGTTCGTTCTTGAAAGCATTCTCAAATCCAGCCCCAAAGAAAGAGAAAGAAAATTTGAGGTACTTAAACGCTTTGAAATCGAAGCTGCAAAAAATTCGAAGCTCATCCCGGGAGTGAAAGAAATAATTGAGCTTATTGAGGGCAAGAATATTAAAAAAGGGATCGTTACCAGAAACTGCAAAGAAAGCGTGGAGATATTTTCCAGAAAGTTCAGAATCGATTTTGACTACATTATCAGTCGGGAAAGAATCACTCCTAAGCCCTCTCCACTTCCAGTGGTTCTTGCTATTCTTCTCGCAAAATCAAGACCGGAAAATAGCTTAGTTGTTGGTGATTTCAAGTTCGATTTAATCTCGGGAAAGCTTGCTGGGGTTAAAACGGTTCTCCTCAAAACAGAAAAAAACTCAGAAATGATTGATGAATTCATTCCCCTCGCTGACTATGTGATTGAAGACATAAGGGAGCTTAAGAGGCTGATTTAAGAGCTTTAAGATGTTCTTTTGAGATGATCAATTGAATGATGTTTCAAAAATAAGAATAAAATTGTGAACCACAATAAAAACATATACGAGAGTGCTCCAGATCATTGCAAGAAAGACTGAACTTATAACAACAGTGCGAATTTTCTCTGCGATGGTGGGAGTGCTGTAATCATCAATTCTAACTTTTTTACACTTCAGAAGCAAAATAAAAGGTACGAGAGGGATTAAAATCTTGTAGATAGCCATCAATAGAGGTGACTTTGAATAAAGAAAGGCTATAAACAAATTCAGCTCCTCATAAAATCCCGTGTTGAGTGCAAAAAGGGTTGTAAATAGATCGGCAAAATTTATGGTTGTGAAAAGCAGCAGGAGAGCAATGATGTTCCTGTTGCTGAGGAGTGTATAATTTCTGCTGAGCAATTCATAAACAACCATCAACCAATTTTGAGAAAATTATTTAATAAATTTTTTCACCTTCTGAATATATAATCATCATATTAATTATGATTACAATACGGTGATGATGTTTATTCGAAGAGTTTTCCAAGGTGTTCGAGCACATAATCTGGTTTTAAGCCACTTCTCTCAATCATTTCTTCAAGGTTCTCCTCTGTAGTAACACCACTCAGCACAAGCAGAGTTTTTGCACCTATCCTTTTTCCTGCCTCCACATCAACATCGATCTGATCCCCAACCACCACAACATCACTTGCTTCGAGTCCAAGAGTTTCCAATGCTTTGTTCATTATCACAGTCTCAGGTTTCCCACAGATGCAATCGGGCATTCTGCCCGTCATCCAGTAGAGGGCACCAACTATCATTCCCGTACCGGGAATAGGACCATCTTCAGAAGGAAAAATTCTGTCAGGATTTGTGGCGTAATACAGTTTGCTCTTATCAAGGCACATTCTGAGAGCTTTTGTCATTATATCGAAGTTTATTCCTCTGTTTGATCCTACAACAAGAATATCTGCCTCGGTGTAGTCAACAATATCGTGTCCCGCAAGCTTCAGTTCCTCAATTAACCCTTCCTCACCTGTCGTGAAAATCCTGCTTCCTCCATGCTTTTCTCTTATATACTCTGCAGTCGCATAGGTTGTTAAAATCATCTGATTCTCATCCACATCTAAGCCATATCCCCGAAACCTCTCAGTATAAATTCTCCTGCTCCTTGTTGAGTTGTTGGAAACGAAGACGACCTTTTTTCCCAGATCCATGAGCTTCTTAACTGCCTCAACCGCAGGCTTGATGGGTTTTTTTCCTTTCCCAACCACACCATCAACATCCAGAATAAACCCCTTCTTTTCTAGGAGAGAGTGCATGAGTTAAAATCTCATCCAGACTAAAAATAACTTTTGAATCAAGAAGATGTTATTAGAGAAATTCAAATGTTATTTTTCCTATATCCACACCCAATTTCTCGGAGGCGTTTTCATTCCTCAGGCTGAATTCGAGTGTATCAAAACTTCCTATAAGTGCCAGTGGTTCACCTACCTCAACATCGGAGTATGTCTCAACAAATGGAAACTCAACTCCCCTTATACTGATCTTTTCAGGCTTTAGCTTCTCAACAACTTCTCTTTTTAAGTCGGTTATGATGTTCCCGAAAGAGTCGATATGTGCTACATTGCATTCAACAAACCCACCCGAGATCCGGGGGTTGAACAGATCTATCTTTACAGGTTCTTTCCCAAAATCCTCGGCAATCTCATGCATTCTGCCGAGTGCGGTAAGAGCGGCAGCTGGAGCAAAAACATCTCTCCCGTGGAAGGTTGATGAGAGTCTGCCAGTGTATTTGCTGGTTTTATGCATATCAACCCTGAACATGCGCCCGATATTATCCATAACCCCAGAAAGAATGCCGTTGTCAGGTACTATGAAAAAGCTGTTCTCAAAGCTGTTCTTGCCTTCCGCTATGATTATATCTCTGTCCGTTCCCACTCCGGGATCAACCACCGCAACATGAACGGAGTTATCAAAAAAGCTGGAGTAACTGGCGAGTAAAAAAGCCCCCTGAAGTATATTCTGTGGTTTAACCGAATGGTTTATGTCTATGATGCTGGCATCGGGGTGTATTTTCAAAATTACACCTTTCATAACCCCAGGATAAAAATCTCCAAAGTCTGTCAGTAGAGTTATAGTCCTCTTCACCGCAGATTTTTCTGAAGCCATGTGGGGGTTCATACAGGTGATACTGTTTACCTGTTTTTGAAGTTTGCCCAGCATTCAGTAAGGATAGGAGATATGGCCAAAGTTTATATCTGATTAAAGAGGGATTTAAGTATGGAATGGAGCAAACTCGGGAAAGAGGTTTTTGATATCCTGCGGCTCAGAACACCACCTGTCGGAATCTTATTCTCTGAAAAGGAGTATATTCCTGAAGGATCGTTCAGACCATCAAAATACGGGTTGAAAATGGCAGTCTGTCAGGCTATCGGTTTTGCAAGATACAGTGGAAGGACTGTTGCACTTACATATGATGACTTTGCATGTCCTCCTGCCATGGTAATATACGGATTGGTGGAGGGAGAGGTTAAAGAGATTCTGTCAAAAGCAAAATGGCTGTGTGATGAATCGGCATACTATCCTGAGGATTTCCTGCCAAAAGGGAAGTACAAGACATTCATCTTTGGTGATATGACTACCATGAAGGTTGAGCCTGAAATAGTAATGGTATTTGGAACTCCTGCCCAGGTTGGAAGACTCATACAGGCAGTGACCTATTTTGGAGGGAGTGTGAAAGCTGAGCTGACAGCCAAAACCGCCTCATGCTCCGAGGCTTTAATCCCCGCCCTTAATGGAGAGCCAGCAATTTCAGTACCCGGGGCAGGAGATAGAGTCTTTGCAGGTATCGATGAGTGTGAAATGGTATTCTCCTTTCCGTATTCCTGGATGAATAAAATTCTGGAGGGGCTTAAAAATGCCGGTAAAAACGCCAATGTGAGTTATCCAGTTCAGCCTTTCCTGTTCTTCTCACCCCGGTTTCCAAAAGTGTATAGAGAGATAATGGAGAAGTTTAAGAGAGTTTGATGAATTCAAATGACTTGAGCTTGAATTTTATTTGATTTTTATCTGATTTTACGAAAAGAGCTATGACCCAAGGCATCCTGAACTCACCAAGATTGATGAGGGTTTTAAACTTACTATCCCAGAGACCAGCTACAAAAAAGAGGGGTTTTCGATTACAGAAGGTGTTTCCTTTGCAAGGGCAAAAAACGACATCAGATAGGGGTGATCTGTTCGAATATGTGAGAGTTTTCTGTGAGAGCTTGTGAGATAGAACTAAAAGAACAGTTTCGAAATTTATGATTTCAGCCACTTTAGTCAATAAAAAGGCATGGATTATGAAAAGACTGTAACGGTTGTTGTGAAACTCAAAAACATCATATTAGCTCCTCAATTGGAAACAACAATCATCCAAGAATTTAAAGAACTTGTTAGCCCATTCAACTCCTGGATTTATCCTGTCCATTCAATATCCTGTTCATTCAATACTCTCTCAAAACCTCATAAAGTGTGGTTCTCTGAACAGGGATTCTCGATGCAGTTCTTATCATGTTTATAAGCTCATCCACTTCCATGAACTCACCACTGCTTGCCCCTGCAGATTTTGAGATGTTTTCCTCCATCAGTGTGCCACCAACATCATTTGCTCCTGTGTGGAGGGATACCTGAACAAGCTTTTTGCCCAGCTTTACCCAAGACGCCTGTATGTTTGTCACATCTGGATGAAGGATTATTCTGGCAATGGCAATAACCAGCAGATCATCGAATCCGGAACTTCCAGAGGAGATTTTTCCAAGTTCGTTATTCTTTGACATAAACGGAAGGGGGATAAATTCAGTTATCCCTCCCGTTTCCTGCTGTATTTTCTTTATAAGCAAAAGGTGGTTTATTCTGTCCTCCCATGTATCTATATGCCCGTACATCATGGTTGCTGTTGTGGGAATCCCGATCCTATGGGCTGTTTTGACCACCCATTCCCATTCCGATGTGGTCAACTTTTCGGGGCAGATTTCTTTTCTGACACTGTCAATGAGTATTTCTGCTGCAGTTCCTGGCATGGAATCAAGACCACTTTTTTTAAGCTCCCTGAGAGTGTCTTCAAGATGGAGGTTGCTGTTTCTGGAAGCATGGAGAACTTCCATCGGTGAGAAGGCATGAATGTGTATTTTCTTTGAGATATCCCTCACAGCCTGAAGAATTGATGTATAAAACTCAATATCTGCATTTGCAAGCAACCCACCCTGGATACAGACCTCCGTGCAACCATATTCAACAGCTTCCTCAACCTTTTCGGCTATTTCATCAGGTGTAAGGAGGAATCTTTTTCTATTTCTGAAAGAGCAGAATCTGCATCGATTGATGCAGATATCTGTGAAATTTATGTTCCTGTTAACAACAAAGCTTACCCTATCTCCATTCATCTTTCTCCTCAGATCATCAGCAAGCTTGAAAGTTTCATAAGGGTTTGTCAGCAGAGATAAATATTCCTGTGCTAACATTCATTCACCCCTTTTCCCGATACATACCCATTCTTCCTGTAACCATTCTCGTCTGCCAGCTGTTCAATAAGATGTCCGGTGTGCTTCCCATACCATCCGACCTTTATAAACCTTGGGTAAACTGCCAGTCTTTCTTTAAGGAAATACTCGCCCTTTAAACATCTTTCGATTTTTTCTATCTCAGGCCATGGCGCCTCAGGGTTGATGTAGTCTATTGTAGTGTCCGATATTCCTCCAATATCTCCTGCCCCTGCCTTTATAAAAGGACTTATGTCATCCACGAGATTCGGTGGTATCTGAATTTCAACTTCCTGAGGAAGTATTTTCCTTGCCTCCCTCACTATTTTAAGCATTGTTTCAGCAGAGGGGGGAGGTGTGTTTTCCATGACTGTCCCTTTTTTTGGCTTGAAATTCTGAATTATACACTCTTGGATATGCCCGTAATTACTGTGAAGCTCTGAAATAACATCAAGGGAGTAGAGATCCTCATATAAATTCTCACCTATACCAACAAGAATACCAGTTGTGAAGGGGATCTGAAGCTTACCCGCATTTATTATCGACCTGATTCTCTCTTCAGGTTTTTTACCCGGACTGTTTTCATGACACTCGAGTTCAACTGCCTGTTCCAGCATCAAGCCCATTGAAGCATTGAATCCCTTTAACCTCTTCATCTCCTCGTATCCCAGCACCCCTGCATTGGTGTGGGGGAGCTTGCCATGTTCAATTGCAAGTGCATTCATGTGAAGTAAATAATCAATGAAGCTTCTAAATCCCATAGATTTTAACTTCTCTGAAACCCCTTCAACCTCATCCGGTTTTTCTCCGAAGGTGAAAAGAGCTTCGGTTGCATTGATAGCTTTTGAAAGCAATTTCGATACCTCTGCAGAAGTCATCAAGGATGGATTGTCGCTCCGGAAGCCACAGTAATGACATCTGTTTCTACATGCGTTTGTGAGGGGTATGAAAACATTTCTGGTGAATGTGACGATCCCGGGCTTTTCAGTAATCTGCATTTACATTGCAGTTTGATCCAGGTAAAATAAGGTTTTGCTTTTTTGGAGATGGTGAACTACCCCTCACTCACGCAAAGGGCTTCCTGCTTCACTGAGAGAACTTGCCCCATAATCACCTCTCGATAAGAGATGATACAGGGTAGAGGTTCTCCCTCCACAGGCATTCGGGACCGTCCCAGCCCCACATCTAAGATGTTCAGGGAGGAGTTGTAGTCTCTGTCAGCCTCCCCTACTGTATCTCCTCCCTTCCGAAAGGGGACTTAGTAGCGACTGGGGTTAAAAATCACCGGTTTTTAATCAAAATAATCAAAAAAATAATTAAGGTTTGACGCGAAAATGAAAGGATGAGGTGATCGAATGAGGGTTGCAGTAATAGGTGGTGGAGCCGGAGGTATGAGCTGTGCTTCGAGGGTTAGGGCACTGAAACCGGAATGGAAGGTATCAGTTTTCGAGGCTACGAACTTTGTCAGTCATGCTCCATGTGGAATTCCCTATGTTGTTGAGGGCCTTAGTGAGACATCAAAGCTGATGTACTATCCACCATCTGTATTCATTGAGAAGAGGGGCATAGACCTCCACATGAACTCCAAGGTAATAGATGTAAAAAGAGGGTCGCTCACATACATTGAGGATGGTGAGGAGAAGGAGATGGAATGGGATTATTTATTATTTGCAACCGGAGCTTCTCCCTCACTCCCACCTGTTGATGGGGTTGAGCTTGAGGGTATTTTTACTGTAGATCTCCCACCCGATGCGGAGAGATTGAAGATGGCTGCAGAAAAAGCCGGGGAGGTCGTAATCGTTGGCTCAGGCTACATAGGGCTTGAGATGGCTGAGGCAATTTCTGCAAGGGGAAAGAAGGTAACGGTTATTGAGATGCTGAATCATCCACTGCCAAATTTTGATGCCGATATTGCAGAGATCGTTAAAATTGAAATGGAGAAGAAAGTCAATCTCCGGCTGAATGAAAGAGTTGAGGCTTTCGATGGAAAAGATGGAGTTGAGAGAGTTCTGACTGACAAGGGAGAGTACAGGGCTGACATGGTTGTTGTTGCAACCGGTGTAAAACCAAATGTTGAGCTTGCCGAGAAGCTTGGTTTAAAACTGGGAGAAACGGGTGCAATATGGACTGACAGCAGAATGAAAACCAGCATGGAGAATGTTTACGCTGCTGGTGACTGTGCAGAAACCAGACACATGATATCGGGAAAAAGAGTATGGATTCCTCTTGCCCCACCGGGCAACAAGATGGGTTATGTTGCAGGGGTAAACATCTCAGGTGGTGACATAGAATTTCCAGGTGTTCTCGGCACCCAGATAACAAAGTTTTACGATCTTGAGATAGGGAGAACGGGTTTGAATGAGGTTGAGGCAAAGGAGGCAGGTTTTGACCCTATATCAACATTCATAAAAGCCCAGACGAGGGTGCACTATTATCCTGGTGGGAAAGAAACAAGAATTAAGGTTGTTGCTGACAGGGGTACAAAAAGAATACTTGGGGCACAGATCGTTGGATATGATTCCGTTCTTGCAAGAATCGACACAATGGCTGCAGTGATTCAGGCTGGCTTTACAACGAAAGACCTTTTCTTCGCAGATCTTGCCTACGCTCCACCCTTCGCACCAACCTGGGAGCCTCTCGTTGTTGCTGCAAGAACACTGAAGTTTTAACCAATTCGCAAATTTTTTACATTCCTGTTTTTTTATTACCGCCAATGAAAAATTCAGTCACCCTTTCACAAATCGCTGAAAAAATAAATCAATGCAAGAGATGCGATTTATGGAAGACCAAACGAAACTATGTTCCTGGAGAGGGGAGCTGTCACTCAAAAGTTGTTTTTGTAGGTGAGGCGCCAGGAAGGGAAGAGGATCTGCAGGGAAGACCCTTCGTAGGAAATGCCGGAAAACTGCTCACTGAACTCATAGACAAAAAGCTCGGTTTGAGGAGAGACGAGGTGTTCATAACCAATGTTCTGAAATGTCGCCCACCAGAAAACAGAGATCCTCTACCTGAAGAGGTAAGGGAATGCAGTCCTTTTCTATTCGAACAGCTTGAAGTTTTGAAGCCTGAAGTACTTGTCTGTCTCGGCAGACATTCAGCCTCCCTTATCTTCTCACTCTATAAGCTCGACTTTCCTGGAATTTCAGCTGTGAGAGGTAAAATATTCGAAAAAGATACTGAGTGGGGGAAATTGAGGCTTATAGCCATATATCACCCAGCTGCAGCCCTTTACAAGCCTCCTCTAAGGGGGATTTTGGAAAGGGATTTTGAGAAAATAGCATCCCTTATCTCAGGAGACGACAAAAGTAATGGTAAAGCAATAGAAAGAAAACTCAACGATTTTTTTGAGATTTAGAAACAAATTAAAAATATGTTTCCAGCTCACATAAACTTATGAAGGAGTTCAGGCTTAGAATCTCAAAACACTGCATTGAGGATACTGCAAAAAAGCGTTACAGAGACCTCCTAAACTATCTTCTAAAAAATGATGATGAGGAAAAGGAAGCTGAGCTTGAGCTTCTCAGGGAGTTTCTTGAAAAAGTCGATTTCAGGGAACTCAGAAGGCTCGGATATGATGGTAGCAGGGATGTAGAGGTATTGATCAGAAAAGCAGACTCAAATTTTGAGATTATTGAAATTTGATGTTCACTACTGTTTTAAACAGGATTAATAAAGGATGGAGATAAGAATGAGACACTATTTCACTGTCCATTTCATTTACAAAGAGGCTTAACTCCATTAAAACAAAGCTGAGTAAGTAGACGCAGAATCGCAAACTAAATTAGCACAACCATTATGCTTTTTTCATGCAACAGGTTTTGATATACCTCATCGGTACGGCTGGTTCCGGCAAGACCTTCCTCACAAAAACTCTTTCTGACTGGTTCGATTTCAAGGAAATTGATAATGTGATTGTTAATCTTGATCCAGGTGCAGAAAATCTCCCCTATCGCCCCGAAATCGACATCAGAGATTTTTTCACGCTGGAAGATATTATGCTGAACTACGGAGTTGGACCAAACGGAGCCCAGATCATTGCAGCAGACCTGATAAGCACAAAAATTGATGAAATTAAAGATGAAGTAGACTACTACGATGTACCTTTCGTGATAATCGATACACCGGGACAAATGGAGCTTTTCACACTGAGACAGAGCAGTAACATAGTAATCGACTCCCTTGGAAAAGACAGGAGTATTATGATCTATCTTTTTGATCCAGTAGTTGCCAAAACTCCTTCAGGTTTCCTTTCACTCCTCTTCATGTGCTCTTCAGCCGTTTTCAAGCTTAACATACCCCAGATACAGGTTCTTGCAAAATCAGACATTTTGAGTGATGAAGAGCTTGATATGATTCTCGGGTGGAGTGAAGACCCGGAGAAAATCTATGAAAGTCTTTATTCTTCTGCCTTCAGTGGACTTCAGAAAAACCTGGGCTCAGAGCTTTTCTACATGCTCAAGGATCTTGGCCTCTTCAGACCCCTTGTTCCTGTTTCCGCAACTACTAACCTGGGTATGGAAGACATCTACGATGGCATCCAGGAGATATTCTACGGCGGAGAAGATCTTGAGAAGATTCTATACTGATTAATAATGTAAATAAACGCTGTTAAATTCGCCGACAAAACTCCGAAAGGTTTATAATCGAACTGACAGGATTTAGAGGGATGAAATCACGAAAAAAGGATATACTGAGGGTCGTAAATCTGGGATTGAAAGTTGATGGCAAGCCTATTCTTCAGAATGTTAACCTCTACATTCAGGAAGGCGAAACCTACGCCCTTTTTGGCCCTAATGGGAGTGGGAAGTCATCTTTCCTCTCTGCAATTGTTGGAAATCCCATTTACCAAATCAATTCCGGAAGGATTATCTTCAAGGGGAAAGATGTAACCACCCTGCCAACCGATGAAAGAATTAAGCTTGGCATGGGGATAGCCTTCCAGACTCCACCCAAAGTGAGTGGAGTGAAGTTAATCGATGTTCTGAGACACTGTGCAAGAATAGGAAACAGAAGCGAGGAGGACATTTACAGATTTGCTGAGAAGCTGAAGATGGATGAATTCCTGCACAGAAACATTAACCAGGGCTTTTCGGGAGGAGAGGTAAAAAGGTCTGAACTTCTCCAGCTCATGCTTCTGAACAGAGATTTCATCATGCTCGACGAACCAGACAGTGGTGTTGACCTTGAAAACATCGACCTTGTAGGAAAAAGTATCAGAGAACTCCTTGAAAGAGATAAAAGCCAGGATGAGAGGGAGAAGTCAGGTTTAATTATCACCCACACAGGAAAAATACTGGATTATGTTGATGCTGATTATGGCGTTATTCTTTACAAAGGAAGAATTGCCTGTGTTGGGGACCCGGAAGATATACTCAGAGAGGTTAGTGAGAACGGTTATGAGGGGTGTATTAACAAATGTCTGAGGGAATTTCCGAATCTGAACAACTTGAAATAGACAAGCCAGAAGTTAAAAAAAGACTTGAGAGTGTCGGAATTGAGTTTGACCCGACCAAAAGAGCTGCAACTTTCATGCAGGTAGATCAGGAGACTGCAAAGGTTTCTTCCTTTATGGAAGGCGTGGAGATCATGAGTATCAGAGATGCCCTTGAAAAGTACGACTGGGTTAAGGACTACTTCTGGAAAGTCGTAAGGAGAGACCAGGATGCCTTCACAAGAGAGGCTGACAGTGAGGATGTGAACGGATATTTCATCCGTAGCCTTCCTGGACACAAAGTCGAGATTCCAGTTGAAGCCTGTCTTTATCTCAGAAAGGCAAAATCCAGACAGAAAGTCCATAACATAATAATCGCCGAAGAGAATTCGGAGCTAAATATAATTTCGGGCTGCACATCTCATCCCGGGGTAAGCTCAGGCATGCACATCGGAATTTCTGAGTTTTTTGTTAAAAAGAATGCAAAATTAACCTTCTCAATGATTCACAGCTGGGAATCAGATATTGAAGTAAGACCGAGAAGTGCTGCCCTCATTGAGGAAAACGGAGTTTTTATAAGCAATTATGTCCTGATGAACCCGGTTAAACTCGTTCAGATGTATCCAACAGCCTACATTGGAGACAATGGAACTGCAATTTTCAGCAGCATCATAGTTGCTCTTGAGAACTCTGTCGTTGATTCAGGAAGCAGAGCTGTTCTCAAAGGAGAAAACAGCAGTGCTGAAATTATATCGAGGACAATAAGCAAGGGGGGCGACATAATAGCAAGAGGGCACATAATAGGAGAAGCCCCAGAGGTAAAGGGTCATCTTGAGTGCAGAGGATTGATGCTATCGGAAAATGGGAAGATACACGCAATTCCGGAGCTTGAGGCGAAGTATCCGAATGTTGATTTAAGCCATGAGGCTGCAATAGGAAAAATTGCTGAGGAGGAGATATTCTATCTGCAGTCAAGAGGACTTACAAAAGATGAGGCTACTGCAGCGATAATAAGAGGTTTTCTGGAACTTGATATTAAGGGAATTCCTGAGGTGCTCAAAAAAGAGATAGACAGGGCAATTTCGCTTGTTGAGAGTGATTTACTTTAATTTATCTTATTATCATACTATCAAAAAAGCCTATCAAAAAAGCCGCTAAAGGAATTTTATTTTGAGTTTTCCTTCTCTTTCAAGCCTGCCAATGTAGTGGAGGAAGTCTGCAACATTCATGTTAAGGCTCTCCGCTGCCTGACTTATTGATACGCTTTTCATCTCACTGAGCTTCTTTATCTGGTTATCCGGTTTCCTGGCATCTCTGAGCCTGAAATTCTCGCATATCTCAGCCATTCCACCGCAGCTGGAGAAATAAAAGCAAAAAATACAGGACATAAATTGATTTCTGGCAAAAAATAAAATAAATCTTTCGGTTAACTTTAAAGTAAGAGGGTTGGGGGGAGACGAGTATGCAGAAAAATATCATTGTGGTTTCCGTACTGTTCCTGTTCCTGTTACTTGCCACATATAATGCAATTTTCCAGCAGAGTGATGGACAGAAAGATGAATACTACATTTCAGCTTTCACTCTTTACAAATCGGTCGAAGAGAAGATGGAGAAAATAAGAGGTTTTGAGGTTGATGTACCCTTCACAGTTGTTGATAAGAGATGGGTGCTTGAAAGATGGGGGGCAGAGGCGATAGACGAAGAGTATCTGAATGATGAGGAGATTTTTTACAAGGCTCTTCTACTTGTTCCTTCTGATTTCAGATTCGAAGAGAGGAGGAACAAGGAAGTCGGCAGCTTTATGGCCTTTTACTGGGAAGGCAAGATATATGTTGTGAGGGAGAACTTCAATCCTACAGACAATTCATCAGGAGAGGCTCTTGCCCACGAACTTGAGCATGCTATCCAAGACAGGTTCGGAATTTCCTCTGATGATACCTTCGACGGCGATAAGGCATATGGTGCAATTGTTGAGGGGGATGCCGTTCTTGCCGGCTGGCTCTACTCAGACAAGAGTGTTGAGAATCAGATTAAAGCCACCAAGGAAAAAATATCATGTGACAATGAGCCAAACGAGGGTTATGACAGTAATCTTCACCTGATATTCTACTTCCCGTATCTTTTCGGCTCCAAGTTCATAGGCAGTAAATATCTTGAGGGGGGGTACGCAGAGGTGGATAAAATCCTCGAAAACCCTCCTTCCACCACAGAACAGATTATGCACCCTGAAAAAGCAGGAGAAGGATTTGAAAAGGTAGATGCCGGTTTTGATTCCTCCGGTTTTGATCCCCAGTGGAGAGTTGTCCGTGATGACAGAATGGGTGAGTTCTTCATCTATATCTTTCTCTCAACACACCTCAACGATTGTGTGGCAGAAAAGGCTGCTGAAGGATGGAATGGTGACAACCTGAAACTTATAAGGAAAAATGGTGAATTTTCCTTTCTCTGGAAGATATCCTTTGACTCGAAGATGGATGCAGACGAATTTGAGGTGGCTCTTCTCGAAATGCTCAGAAAGCTGGGTGAAAAAAGAGATGACTGGTGGATCTTAGAGTTGAACAATGAAAAAATAACTTATGAAAGAGATGGCAAATACATCACCATCATCGGAAAAGGAGAGGCTCCACTGAACTGAAATTTAAGCCCTCAAATCTCCCTTTTCAATTGTGTATATGGATCGTATATATGAATCCTGCCATGTTGAGCCTCACCAAAACCTCCAGAATCTAAATGTATTTTTCAAAAGGTTCTCGATCTGAGACTTTCGCTATCAAATACTGATTCAACATCCATAAATTTATTAACCAATTTGTATTAACCAGATAGTTAGCCACAGCTAACCCGGATTCCAGATGTGATAAGTATGGGAAAGAAGAAAAGTGATGTTCCGGTTATTAACATCGGAAAGAATGGACTAACACAAAATTTAATTAACGAGATTAATTTTCAGCTTGAGAAGCATGGAATGGTAAAAGTTAAAATGCTCAGAAGTTTCAGAGAGATTTCGAACACAGACAGAAAAAAACTGGCTGAAGAGATTGGGAAAAATATTAAAGGCAGGATGGTAAACCTGAGAGGTATGGTAATAACCTTCACCAAATCATAAGGAGGGTTGAAATGACGACAGTATATGATGTTCCACCCAATGAGTTTATTGAGTTTGTAGCAGGGAAGCTTGAGAAAATGGAGGAGTTCAAACCACCTGAGTGGGCAGCTTATGTTAAAACAGGGGTTCACAAGGAGCGGTCACCCGAACAGCTGAACTGGTGGTATATCAGAGTAGCAGCGATTTTCAGAAAAATCTACACTGATGGGCCTGTAGGTATAGAGAGACTGAGAAGTGCCTACGGAGGGAGAAAGAGAAGGGGTTCAAAACCACCCAAATTTGCAAAAGGAAGCGGTTCGATCATAAGGAAGGCACTACAGCAGTTGGAAAAAGCTGGATTTGTTGAGAAAAAAGATGGAGGGAGGGTTGTTACCCCCAAAGGAAGGTCATTCCTTGACAAAGCTGCTGCTGAGCTTAAAAAGGAGCTCCTCAATGAGATTTCCGCTCTGGAGAAGTACTGACTCTCCGGGGTGATAGTTATGGACGAACTCGAAGAGATAAGACGGAAAAGGCTTGCAGAACTTCAAGCGCAGAGAGAGAGGGAGATAGAGGAGCTCAGAAGGCAGCAGGAAATGCAGAAAGAAATCGAGGCACAGAAAAAAGCCATATTAAGGGTAATTCTTGAGCCTGAAGCTCGAGAAAGGCTCGCAAGAATAAAACTCGCTCATCCCGAAATTTCAGAATCGGTTGAAAATCAGCTCATAGCTCTCGCTCAATCTGGAAGGTTGAGACAGAAAATAACAGATGAAATGCTGGTAGAAATTCTGAAGAGAGTTCTCCCCAAGAAGAGGGAGACAAAAATAATCAGAAAATGATGATGCCGAGGTGTTTTTAAATGGGCAAAAAAACCGTTGGTGTGAAATTCAGACTTGCAAAATTCAACAAGCAGAACAGAAGAGCTCCCGTGTGGGTAGCTTTAAGGACGAAAAGGAGAGTTTTTGGAAGTCCAAAAAGGAGACACTGGAGATCCAAAAAACTTAAAGTTTGAAGGTGGTAAGGATGGCAAAAATTGTAGCTGAGAGGATTTATTCAGTCAGAATGAGGCAGAAACTCAAAAAGTATCCGAGATGGCAGAGAACAAAGAAATCTGTTAAGTATCTCAGAAACTTTCTCAGCAGACACATGAAAACCTCTCCTGAAAGCATAAAGTTCGACACGAAACTCAACGAGAAACTCTGGGAGAGAGGAGCAGAGAAGCCGCCAGGTAAAATCAAGGTAAGAGCAGTAAAATTTGACGACGGAATTGTTGAAGTAGAAATAGCAGAATAAAGCTGTTTAAACCTTTTTATATTTGATTAAAATGAGGGTCCTTTCAATCCACGGTGTCCCGCTAATTGGACTTTATGTTAGAGTTACTGAGGACGCAGCGATTGTTGGAGTAAAGGACAGAAACATAGAAGAAATTGTAGCGGAAGAGCTTGATGTGGAGGTTGTGCAGACCACCATAGCCGGATCTGAGCTTGTCGGTGCAATGGCTGCTGCAAACTCAAATGGTGTTGTAGTGTGTCACCATACAACCAGAAAAGAGATTGAGAGGCTTGAAAGAGTTTTTGATGTTAAAGTAATTGAGACCAACATGACATGTCTGGGGAACAACATCTGTATCAACGACAGTGGTGCTATAATGCACCCTGAAATAGGAAAAGATGTTGTGAGAACAGTTTCAGATTTTCTCAATGTTGATGTATCAACAGGGACGATCGGTGGACTTAAAACTGTTGGAATGGCTGCCGTAGTTACGAACAAAGGGGGTCTTTTAAATCCAAATACAACAGAATGGGAAGTTGACAAGATTTCAAAGCTTTTCCGCATTGAGGTAGAAAAAGGAACTGTCAATTTCGGCAGTGATATGGTGGGTGCAGGGCTGATTGCCAACACAAAAGGATATATAGCCGGAAGGGACACCACAGGATTTGAGCTTGGAGTCATTGAGGAGGCTCTCAACTTTATCGATTAACAGGGGGTGATTGATGTGCTTTTCGAGATTAGTGGAAAGTTCAGAAACGGAGAGACCTGGAGAGTCTTTACGAAGGTTATTGAGGCTCACAATGAAAGTTTTGCAAAGGAAAAGGTGTACTCCCTCATCGGAAGCAACCACAAGGTTAAGAGAAATCTTATAAAGATTGAAAAGGTCTCCCCCGTTGAGGAAGCTTGATCGAAGGTGGGTAAAAATGGATGAAGAGCAGATTAAAAAAGAAGTTCAGGAAAGGCTGATCATGCTCCAGCAGCTTCAAAATGAGGCAGAGAATATTCAGAGAAGAATATTTGAAGTTGATGTTCTGGAAGCAGAGATTGACAAAACCATTGAGACTCTCGAGTACTTCGAAAGTCTTGATGATGGTGTGGATGCACTGATGAATCTCGGTTCCGGGGTATTCGCCTATGTAGATGTTAAAGAATCGAAAAAAATGTTGGTTGATGTTGGTGCAGGGGTTGTAATCGAGAGAGAGGTAAAAGAGGTAATAGAAATACTCAAAAAAAGGAAAGAAAAGATAACACAGGGCAAAGAACAATATACTCAGCTTCTTGAAAGAATTTACGCTCAGGCACAGCAAATACAATCAGAAATAGCAAAAATGAGTGCTAAAGAAAAGTAATCTGTTAGAACAGCAGTATTCTATTGTATGGCGATAGCATTTAAAAGGTGAGGAGATGTTCAAAGCTCTGAAAGAGAAACTCAAAGCATTCAAAAAGAAAGTTGATGAGAAGGCTGCAGAAGAGATTCAAGCTTCAGAGAGAATACAAAAGGTCGAGCAGCCTGAAAAAGTAGAGGAAAAGAAAAGGATTGAAGAACCACCAGCAAACAAAATTGGCATAAAAGATAAGATTTCCGCTCTTATACTTGAAAGAGAGATTATAATAGATGAGGGAAAACTCGAAGGTATTCTTTCAGAGCTGGAGATGATCCTCCTCGAGAGCGATGTGGCTTTTGATGTTGCAGAAGAGATCACAGGAAAATTAAAGGAGAAACTCGTCGGGATGAGAAAGAAGATAGGCCAGAAGCTATCTGATCTCGTGCTTGAGGAACTCAAAGGAATAATAAGGGAGATCCTCGATGTGAACAGATTTGACTTTGACGGTTTTGTTAAAGAAGTCAGAAAACCCGCAAACATAATTTTTGTTGGAGTGAATGGAACAGGAAAAACCACAACAATTGCGAAAATTGCAAAAAGGTTAATGGATGACGGCTATTCTGTAGTTCTTGCTGCAGGAGATACATTCAGAGCTGGTGCAATAGAGCAACTTGAAGAGCATGCCAAGAAACTCGGAGTGAAGCTGATAAAGCACAAAGCTGGAGCCGACCCGGCTGCCGTCATATATGACGCAATAAGGCATGCAGAAGCAAAAGAGATTGACTTCGTTCTCTCTGATACTGCCGGCAGAATGCATACGAAAAAGAATTTAATTGACCAGCTGGAGAAAATAAAGAGAGTCACAAAGCCAGATTTGACAATCTTCGTCGATGAGAGTCTCGCAGGAAATGACGCAGTGGAGAGGGCAAGGATGTTCAACGATGCAGTTGGAATAGATGGAAGTATTCTGACCAAGCTCGATGCCGATCCAAAGGGAGGGACCGCAATTTCAATCAGCTATATAACAGGAAAGCCAGTTCTTTTTGTTGGAACCGGGCAGAGTTATGAAGATCTTGTTAAATTCGAGTCCGAGTGGTTAATTGGAAGGATCTTTGATTGATTTTTAGATTGATTTTTAGATTGATCTATTTCAGTGAATTTTCAGTGAATTTTCAGGTAAACTGGCTCTCATAGAGCTTTGCAATCCTTTCGATTGTATCTGCCTCCTCTACATCCTTATCCTCTCTGAGCCTCACAAATCTCGGAAATCTCAGAGCATAACCGCTTTCATACTTTGGACTTTTCTGTATTTCCTGATAAGCCACTTCAAAAACATACCTTGGTCTTAGAACCACCTTTTTTCCCTCTTCCAGCTCTATTTCCGGTTTGAATAGCTCAGTAAGTTCCTCAAGGTCATCCTCTGTAAAACCGGTTGCAACCCTTCCAACTGGAATCAGCTGCTGATTTTCATCCAGACACGCGAGCACAAAAGAGCTGAGAAGGTGACTTCTTTTTCCTTCCCCCCATTCACCTCCTACCACAACCAGATCCAGAGTTTCCATTACTTCCTTGAGCTTCAGCCAGTGCTTTCCTCTCTTACCCGGAATGTAAGGTGATAGGGGATTTTTTATCATCACTCCCTCATGTCCGGCATTTATTGAATCTTCAAAAATTTCTCTCACCTTCTCGGCACTTGATGTGATGTGCTGTTCCGCAACCCTTATACCCTCTCCGGATTTTACAACCGCTTCGAGGATTTTTCTTCTTTCTGCTAAGGGGAGATCTATCGTCTCTCCCCCATCATAAACAGGATTTTTGCAGTAAAGTATGTCAAAAAGGTTTACAATGATGGGTATCTTTTCCATGGCTTTTGAAACCTCATGTTTTCTCCTGAACCTTCTGAGGATATTTTGAAAGGGAAGAGGACGACCGTCCTTTACAGCAACAGCCTCACCATCAAGTATGACTCCACTTTCAACGCTCTCTACAACCATGTTCACGACATCCGGCAGAGCATGAGTTACATTTTCGAGCCTCCTTGAAAATATCGTGACCTTCCCATCAGAATAGTGAATCTGTACCCTCGTTCCATCAAACTTCCACTCAACCGCAACCTCACCGATGTCCTTTATAGCTGATTCCACACTCTCTGCAACCTGGGCAAGCATCATTCTTACGGGTGTGTGGGGCTTTATCTTAAGTTTAAGCAACCCCTCCTCTCCCTCCTTCTTCGCAGTAAGGGCAACCTTCCCAAAATCGTTGGTTATCATGTATGCTCTCTCAACAAGTTCAGAACTAACATTATATGCCTTCGCAATAGCATCCCTCAGTATCCCCTCTCCCACACCAAGCCTCATTTCTCCGAGCAGAAGGCGTGTAAGATACCTGGCTTCAAGTGGAGTAGCTGAGGAGAAAAGATCAATGAGCATTTTTATTTTCTTTTTCTGGCTTTTCTCTCCCTTCAGACTGCTCATCGAATCAAATACCTCTCTCAGATAAGAGAGGGTTATTTCCTCTTGAAAAAGGGATGTCTGCAGCTTTTTTTCGAGAGCGATTTCAGCGGCAAAACCCAGATCACCTTTTTCCTTCACATACTCCTCAATCTTATCTTTTTTTAAACCAGTTGTAATTCTCAGAGCCTCATATATCAAACCAACTCCAATCCCTACCTCTCTTTCATCCCCTGGAGGGTAAATTCTCCCAGTTATAAAAAGAGAAAAATTATAGATGTCCTCATCCCACTCCAGTTTCCTCAAAAAATCCGAAATCCTTGCAGCAAGCTCTAAGGTGGAGGAAATTTTTTCCAGTTCTGTGCAGAACTCAGAAAACTCGGCGAAGGATAAACTTTCGTTCATAGCGTTCATTTATTAGAATTCGATTTGAGGATATATAAAACTATTTAAGGATTGTGACAGACTTTTCACATGGTATTTCTCGTCGGGATAGCAGGAGACAGTGCTTCAGGTAAAACTACCTTTGCACAGGGGATTGTCAGATTGTTCGGGAAGAAGAATGTGAAAACCCTCTCACTTGACAATTACCACCTCTACAACAGAGAGGAAAGAAGGAGACTCAATCTGACCCCCTTGAATCCTGCAGCAAATGATTTTGTAAAAATCCAGGAAGATATTGAAAAGCTCAAAAATGGTGAAGATATTATCATGCCAGTTTACAGTCATGAGACAGGAGACTTTGAAACTCCTGTTGTCTTCAAACCGGGAAAGATAGTTATCGTTGAAGGACTGCATCCCTTTTACAAAAAGACGATATCAGATCTTTTCGACCTCAGAGTTTTTATAGATCCAGAATATGATGTCAGGAGGGAATGGAAAATCAAAAGAGATGTTGAAAAGAGAGGTTACAGAATTGAAGATGTAATAAAAGAGATGGAGTTAAGAAAGGTAGACTACAAAAAATACATAGAGAAACAGAAAAGAAGGGCTGAAATAATCGTAAAGATAAGAAAAGACAGAAAAGGAGAGAGTTGCAGAATGGGCTCATCCTACTGGATTAAAATACTTCAGGAAGTGAGTGGGGAGAGGTTATCGAGTGTGAGGATCCCCATTGACCTGTCATCAATGTGTGAGCTTGAAGCGGATGAGTTTTACTTCGAGTATAGAAAGATAAAGAGAGGAAAGAGAGTTTTCAGCCAGATTGAATTCAACGGTACGCTTTCAAGAGAGGCAGTTTCAGAGCTGGAAAACTCAATTTCAAAAATCTCCGGTGGTGGAAAGGTTTTCGAGGGTGATGTAATCAATGAAACAGATATTGCGAGATTTATAATAGGGTGGAGGGTGGCTGAAAGGTACAGAAAGTTTACGAGAAAGTTTATGAACATGGGATCCTGATACAGAACTCTATTTACTCCTGCTCAGAGAGTCAAATTAAATCTAAGCAGAATACCAAAATCTTCATAAACCCAAACCCGGAAAAGGTATCGCTGATAAAAGTTGGTTTGGCTCGAAAATAACCTGCGGGGGTTGCCGAGTCAGGAAAAGGCGCTAGATTGAGGGTCTAGTCCCGTAGGGGTCCGAGGGTTCAAATCCCTCCCCCCGCACTCGGATGCTTTTTGGGAAGATAGAAAAGGGCCCGTAGCCTAGCATGGATAAGGCGACGGCCTCCTAAGCCGTAGATCGCGGGTTCAAATCCCGCCGGGTCCGCTATAAAATAAATTACAGAGGAGTTCTTAATCTTACCGAACTTTCTGAATGGGTGTTTTCCCATTTGTTTCTGATTGAATTACGCTATAATCTTATCTGGATTTTTTGGATTTTCAGTCTCAATTTCCTTATACGCAAGTTCACTGTGCTGAATATCCTTTTGATTTGCTTGGTTTTAGTTTGAGTTTAAGGGTAAAGAGAGTGTTAGAAGTTGACTGAGGGTTGGTTTGGGAAGATCCCTTATCAGCAGCATATTTCAGATATACTTAACACCACATCTGAAGCATACTGAAGCCATAAAAATTTATGAACTACAAAGCCATCAAATCACCCAACATCAAACAGCTTCAAACCGAACTCAACAAACCTCTCGAAATGTTTTTTGTTAAAAGTTGCTATTGCTGCATTTCTGTTTATGCAGATTGCTGCAATCATCGCATCGAACCTTCCAACTGGATTACCCATCCTCTCGAGATGGTTTTCAAGTTTTGCTGATAGGAGAGCATCCTCTGATGTGAAACCAAAGGTTTTCAGAAATCTGATTTCATCTGGCAGAGATTTGCTGATTCTACTAAAACCATAGGCGATCTCGTGCAGGTTTATTGAAGTTGTCGCCACATCATATCCTTCAAGTTCCTCCAGCACTCTTTCACCTTTTGCTGAACTTTTGTCGAAAATCTCTATCAGGACATCGGTGTCAAGAATTATCAGGAAAATCCCTCCTCTCGCTCCTCTTTGTATAGATTTCCTCAAGCATCATTTTTTTCTCTTCCTCGACGATATCCACCTTGTTTCTGATTTTCTTGAGGAGGGCCACCCCTCTACCCTCAACGAGTTTTTCGATCAACTCACTGAATGATTCATCTCCCTTTATGGCGAGGAGTTTTTCGTAAACTTCATCCCGTATTGTTATTGTTTTAACCATGTTTAAACTTAACTTTATGTTTATTTAAGAGTTGTGTTGTATCTGTTGCGGGAGCGTAAGAAGAGCGCTTACATAACCCAGAACGGGTTCTTGATTTGCCTCTCATCCTCTATGAGATCCGTCCGGATTTCTGAAATGCTCAACTTCCTTTCACACACCTTCGGTTGTCTCACTACCAAAAATCATACTTACCCGAGAATCCGGGGCAGCTTTTTGCTCTTTTTATCAGGGATACTCTCATCTCCATGAACTATTCCGTTTTTAATTAGTTTATCAACCACTACTTCCGAATTTCTCAGAACAAAATAACTGACTCATATTTTTCGAAAACTCATTGACTGATTCATTGACTTAGCCATTGTTTTTTGTAAGTGAAAAACTATCTGAGAGCTATCAAAAGCTTTTCTTAGATTGATCAAATTGAATTTAAAGTGGGTGAGATTAAACATTAGCTCATCTCAGACAATTCAAAGCTGTAACAATTAATTTTTAATATTACTATGGAAAGTACGATTATGAGCAGGGAATCGATATACTTTGAATCGATAGAGGTTGGGGATGTTATCGAATCTATACCAAGAACCATTGTGGAATCCGATATCTGGCTGTTTGCATACCTTACAGCTGACTTTTTTCCGATTCATACAGACATAGAGTTTGCCAGAAAAACACCCTTTGGGGAGAGAATTGCACAGGGTATGCTGGTATTATCCATAGCTCTTGGAATGATAGATCAGGTGGTTCTCTCAAGATTCGATGTGAGTTCGGTTGTTGCCTTCTTCGGGATCCAGAATGTAAGATTCCTGCGCCCTGTTTTCATAGGGGATACTGTGAAGGCAATTTCCAAGGTGAAGGAAAAGGTGGACAGGGATGAGAACTCAGGAGTTGTAACATACCAGCTGGAAGTAAAAAATCAAAGAGATGAGACCGTTTTAACAGCTGACTACTCCGTGCTTATCAGGAAAACTCCTCTAGAATAATCTCTTTTAATTTTATTCTATCCGCCTTTCCAAGCCTTGTCAATGGAATTGACTCCCTTATCAGTATTTTCCTTGGAACCTTGAAATCTGCAAGTTCCTTCCTGCAGGCTTCAATGATTTCCCCTTCATCAATGGATTCACCGGGCTTTGGTACGATAACCAGCCACACAACCTCACCGTATATCTCATGAGGAATACCTACAGCTGCTGCAATGCCTATCTTCGGATTCCTCATTGCAATTTCCTCAACCTCAGAGGGCAGAACAGTGTAGCTGCCAACCCTGATAACTTCTTTTTTCCTGCCAACAATATAAAGCTCGTTTCCTTTCATGTATCCGAGATCGCCACTAACCCAGAATCCATCCATAAATCCTTTTTCTGTTTCTTCTGGCTGGTTAAAATAGCCTTTGCTTACCATTGGACCTTTAACAAGTACTTCTCCTATTTCACCTTCCCCAAGCTCTTCCCCCTTCTCGTTTACTATTTTTATGGTGACTCCCTCAAAGGGGACTCCAACATGCCCCTCAATGAACTTTTCAGGGTCGTCTTCCGGCAAAGAGAAGGTGGCAAAGCCTGCAGTTTCTGTAGAACCATACCCTACACCAATATTCCCACACCAGGTCATCATCCTTTTCAGCAACTCCGGATTCAATTTCTCACCCGCAGTAACAAGTAGCTCAACCGGTGGAAGAGTAATACCGGCGCTTGCTGCAATTGAGAAGATCAGTGCAAACATTGTTGGAACACCTCCGAAAAAGGGTATTCTCTCTTCCACGATCTCTTTAAGGATTGTGTCCGGTCTCCAGTGGTCTACAAGAACCATTTTAGAGCCATCAATCAGTCCCACTGTCAGCAACTCAGTTGTTCCACCCACATGGCTTGGAGGAAGGTGTACAAGTGTGTTTGCCCTTTCTTCTCTCCCCAAGTAGCTCAAAATACTTCTCAGTTCGCCAACAGCCATCGATATAACATTTCTATGTGACAGCAGCGTGGCTTTAGGGACTCCTGTTGTACCGCCGGTGAAGATGATCAGTATGTCCTCATCTGGAGACTGCGACAACCCTTCCTCCAGAGGCTCATCATTGAGAAGGTCATTGAAGTATGGTTCTGATTCGAGGAAAAAGATTTCCGGATTTCCGATTTCCGATTTTATTCTGGTAAGAGTTGATCTTATATCATTTTCCTGAAAGCTATCAATTGCTATCACAACTTCTGGCTTTGCATGACCGAGGAAGCCTCTGAGTTCAGCCGCCCTGTATCTGACATCCATAGGCACGCAGATTGCTCCTATCTTCGAACATGCAATAAAAGTAATAGCATACTCTGGCATCATCGGAAGGATTGTTGCAACTCTATCTCCCTTTTCAACTCCTGCCCTGATAAGAGACGATGCAAGCCTGTCAACATGATCTTTAAGCTGCCCATAGCTGATTTCTCTGCCTCTGAATTTAATTGCAGGATAACTGCTGTCCTTTTCCGCCCAGTAGTCAAGATACTGCCACAAAAAATCAAATTCTCTGATCATGGTGAAATCTCATTTTTTGTAATTATTAAATTTTATGTTTCATGTTTGGGGAGCTGAGGGATAAACTGAAAGGGTAAGAAACAATTTTTTATTGTTTCAAAGCAAATAGATGCCATTCCAGCAAAAAATCATGTAACAAAACTTATTATAGTATGCTTACAATCATGCTCAAAGGAGGGGGCAAATAACCCTGCAAGGAGAGGATAAAATGGCAAAAAAAGGTGTTAAAATTGGAATTTACCTTCCTGTTTACGGCGGGTGGCTGCCAGTAAAGAAATCGGGAAAAGCTGCTGCTGATGGTGCGTATTACAGGGGTGAGAGCGAGGAGACTCCAACCTATCAGTATGTCAAAAAGGTTGCCCTCAAAGCTGAAGAGATCGGAGTTGACTCCCTCTGGATCCCGGATCACATGCTCAACCCCATAAAGGGTGAGAGTGCTCCCTCTCTCGAAGCCTGGACTCTCGCAACAGCAATTGCCGAGGCAACGGAGAGGGTGACTATTGCCCACACAACATTGTGTGAGGCTTTCAGATACCCTGCAGTCCTTGCAAAGATGGCTGCAACCCTTGCTGAGATAAGTGAGGGCAGATTCTGGCTGAGTATTGGGGCAGGATGGTACAGGAGAGAGTATGAGGCTTATGGACTTCCCTTTTATGAACATGACCAGAGAGTTGAGAGAGCTGGTGAGGCAATTGAAATAATAAAGAAATTATGGAGGGAGGATAGGGTAACCTTCAGGGGAAATTACTACAGCATCACAGACTGCATCCTCGAACCAAAACTCGAACCTGTTCCTCCTGTATGGTATGCAGGTTTCTCAGAGGCTTCGAGGAGAATTATAGCTGAAAAAGCTGACAGCTGGTTGATGAGGGGTTGCAGTGTTGAAGAGGCTAAATCGAGCGTTGAAGACATGTTACGAAGACTTGAGGAAAAAGGAAAGCAGCAGGACTTTGAGTTCGCCATTCCAGCCCTGACTTTCATCAGAGAATCAGATGAGGAGGCAATAGAGTACATGAAAGAGATTACAGGTGGAAGAAAAAATGTACTTGACAGAACCCTTGACACAGGGCTGATAGGTTCTCCGGAAACTATTGCTGAAAAGATAGAGAGGTTCGAGGAAATAGGTATGAATCATGTCCTTTTGCAGCTCACACCCACATTGAAGGAACTCAAAAATGTTCAAAAGCTTCTGGAAGTCCTTTAATCAGAACTTAAGCTGAATCGTATTTCTTTATTCACCTTTATTGCGGATTCAGTAAAGAGGGACGAAAATATCATGTAATGTATCATGTAACCTTTCTCCTGGAAATATAGAGAACCTCATCCTCTTTTCTGAAGACCTCTTCATTCGATGGATTTATAACCAGTTTACCCTCCCTGACAATTCCCAGGGGAATGGCATCGTATTCCTCCTTCATAACCCTTATAGCCTCGAGGAAAGTTTTGCCTTCAAGCTTGCTGATATCTTTGATACTACCCTGATGAAGATCCATTCCTCTGATGGACATCAATTCGTTTAAGAAATGAGAAATTCCCGGGACAAAAACAGACCTTGACATAACGAGTCCGAAGAATTCGTCTGTTGATAACACCTGATCCACTCCGATTTCTCAAGTGCACTTATAACCTTAGGGTCTGAAACGATACAGGTTGTTTTGATCTTGCTGTTAAACTTTTCAACTGCTATCGCAGTTAGAAGTGTTTCAGTATCATTTTTTCCCGAAATCAGGGCTGAGGATGCCTTTTCAATGTTTGTTCTCCTTATGTTCTCGTCATCTGTTATATCTCCCCTGATGAATACCAGATTTTTATCCTCGAGGGGTATGTCCTCAACATCCGCGAGAACCACAACCTGCACGCCTTCGTGAAGGAGTTCCTTTACAGCAACCTCAATCTTCTTATCCCAGCCAAAAACGACAACATGGTCCTCCATATAGCTTCTGAGGTGTAATCTTCTTTTTAAACTTTCCTCAATCAGAATATCGGCAAAAGATGCCAGAAAAATCCCCAGAACCCCAATTCCGCTTAGCATTACAATTATGGAGATTACCTTTCCAGCATATGTTTGTGGAGTGATATCTCCATATCCAACTGTCGTTGTAGTTGTAACTACCCAGTAAAATGCATCCATAACTGATGTGCCTTCAAAAAAACTGAAAAGAATACTCCCTCCAGACCAGATCAGGAGCATGTATATTCCAGCATAGAGAATTATTTTCTTCTCTGAGAGTACATCCCTGAATCTTTTAAGGAATCTCCTCAGCACCTGAAACATATATAAAACACCCTCGTTAAAAGATTATTTTAAAGTTTCACCAAAGCATCTCCGATGATCGATCTGCCCCTTCAAGACTTCTGAAAGAGGTTCCCGATCCTTGAAGCTTCCTGACAAGCTCGGAAGCGTCCCTCTCCTCTTTCACCTTAGCCTTGATGGCTGTTTTCTTCATTGAGTTTGTATAACCACATACACACTTTTTGGTTTTAACCCCCTCCTTGGTGTAGAGATACCTCCCGCATTTTCTGCATCTGAATACCACGAACATCCTGTCCCTCCTGTTTTAACCTAACACCTCAGAAGAACTTATCCAGTGTCTTCTGTTCAGCTTTTCCGAGGATTAAGCTATCCGTAAAACCAAATCTTTCGAGTATCCTCATAATAGATGGAACTATCTGGTTGTTTATGTAGTACTCCTTATCCAGCCTGTAAACCTCTCCATCAGAATCGACTATCTTTTCACCGTCAAATTTCTCTATGAGGTCTGACGGAAAGGCTCTATCGCCTACATTTCCCGTTCCTTTGACCACAATATATCCAACCTTTGAGCCAACTGGATAATGTATCCCTTTTTTCTCAGCCTTCATCGCAGCCTTTACATGAGCTTGCACGCTTTCATACCTCGCAGGTCTTCTCGTCAGGCTCTTGTATATAATATACTCTTCTAAGTCAAACTCACCTGCTCTTATACCTTCTATAACATCCTTGACTATCTCCGCAGCTTTTTCTGGATTTTTATCCCTTAGTATTGTTTCAATTACACTTTTCTGTACCTTCTTGGCAAGCTCACACCAGTCTCCCCTTCTAACCTCCAGCCCCCTTATTACAAACCTGCCCTCCTCCGTGTAGCCAGCGTATCTCTTTTTCTCAACAAAGAATATGGTTCTGTAGTACTCATCAACCTCAATCTGAATCGGAAGTTCCTTAGAGAGTCTCTTTATAAGTCTTCTCACCTCCTTCTTCATCTCATCAAGGCTCACTGAATCCTTTTTAACAAAAATTGAGTCCGTATCTCCATATAGAACATTAAATCCCATTTCCTCAGCTATTCTCGCAGAAGTCTTTATGAAGTGTCTCCCCCATGCAGTTGTCGCCTCGGCACACTCCCTGCAGTACCACCTCGCCATGTTCCAACCCGTGTAACCATAAAAGGAGTTGGTGAGAACTTTAAGGGTCTCCTGTCTGACATTGAGTAGGATATATTCAGGCGAGCCAAATTCAACATTTTTCATCTGATTTTTGATTTCTCTCCTCTTCTCAATCAACATCTTCAAAATTCTCCGGAAGAAACCATCTGGCTTCTTCAAAAACCTGTGTCCAACTTCAGGAGCAACATAGCAGTCACAGTCCTCCATCGAAAGCGTATCAGGACTTACATTGAAGGATATCATGATCGAGGGATACATCGATGCAAAATCAAGACAGACAACATTCTCATGTAAACCCCTCTCAGGATCAAGAACGAAAGCCCCTTCGTAGGGCTGTGAGAACTCAGCAGGATTGGGTGCTATTTCCCGGAGTTTATGGGCTTCACTCAGCAAAAGCCAGTCAACCTGCTTTCCCCTGCCAATTCTTGTAACATCGTCGAGCGGGATTCTGATCATTCTCGAAAGTTCATAATACATGGGAAGAAGTTCCTCTGCAATATAGTAGGTATGCAGAACATCCTGCCTTGCATAGTTTATCACCTCTTCTCTCTCTCCACTCTTCCACTTCTTTGCTATATCCTTCGCCTCAATATCTGCAATCTCAATCCTCCTTCCCAAGAACTCTGCCACATTTTCAAGCTTTTTCACCTTTACATCTATGGTCCTCATAACAATATCGTAGAGATCAACATTCAATCTGCCTAAAATTTTGGGTCTTCTACCCTTTATTGTAAGCTCACTGCCATCTCTCCCGATATCAAGTTTCACACCAAGCTTTGATGCCCTTTTTTTCAAATAGGGCCAGTCAAAGTTATCCTGATTGTATCCAACAATTATATCCGGATCTATCTCTCTCACCAGCTGAACGAACCGTTTGATAACTTCTTTTTCATCATCCCCATTGATAATCTCCTCAAAATCTCCCGATTTAACAGCTATGACAATAATCGGATCTTTATCGGGATCTGGCATTCCGAACTCGGTTAGCATTTCACAGTCAAAGGCGAGAATTCTGAGTTCAGGATAACCCTCCTTCTCCACCCTCCTGATGTCCGTGGACTCAAGTAAGCTCCCAGATTTTTTCAGTTTCGATGCCAGAATTCCATCAAAGCATGCAAGGTCCCTATCAATGAGATACCTGTAAACGAAGGGAATGTCTGCCTCCCTTATATCGGCAAATTGAGATATGATTTCTCTCAGCTTCGGGACATGCTGTGGATGTTCAGCAAAAACTTTGAAAACCTCAACTTCCTTACCGAAAACCTTTCTTCTCGTTCTATCCACCCTTTTTGGATAATAAACTCTGTCTTTGTGCTTGAATGAGATATTCAAACTCTCTTCTGAGACCTCTCCAAGCACATAGAAATAAGGTTCAAAAGAGTGATCAAGTATCACGAAAATCCCGTCTTCATTTTTACCCCACAGTCTCACAACAGGTTTATCATCCTCTGTAATGTAATCTATATCAATCAACCATCCCTCAATTTTTTCAGTCATTTGTATTTCTTGGTCTCTTCATCTATTTTGGTATTTTGATTCGAAAATGATTTTTAACAATTTTGAGAAAACAAAGAAAATTATCTGCAGTTTGAGATACTATATGGTGTAAAGCTCTAAAATTCCTCTGTGCTGAGAAAAAGCCGAGCAGAAATACTTTGTAGCTTTAAAATGTTCTTTTGTTCCTGTACTGTATCTTCCTGGCAAACCCACAGCTCATACATCTTATTAGCTTTGTTCCATGGTCAAGCCTGATCTTTACAGTTTCAGCCCCAAAAGGCGTGTAGCATTTTCTGCAGAAGGTGTTTCTGAACTCAGGCGGAATTTGAACTCTATACTTCGAAGAAATTTTCATCGCAAGCTCAACATATCTTCTTGCAAGCGAAATATCCTTTTCTTTGAACTTATGCGCTCTTTCAAGAAGGATTTCAATTCTCTCTTTTGCAATTTTTTTTTCAAGTTTCTTATCCCTTCTTATCATCCTTAATCAACACTAATCAATAAAAAATAAAAAAGATTAACCCTGGGGAATCTCTCCAACCACATTATCGACAAAGAAGTTCATTGACAGGAGTTCCTCGTCAGTCATTACCTCTCCTTCAGCCTTGACAACATTGCCATTCTGATCAACTATAGGACCGACAAAAGGATACTGCTCGGGAACTTCTCCTTTCAGATACTTATCCTTCTCTTCCATCACAATTTTCTTTACATCCTCTGGCACTGCATCACTGAGGGGAGCCAGATCCACAACACCCTTGTCAATACCCCACCATATCTCCTCACTCTTCCATGTGCCAGCCCTTACATTTTCAACCACATAGCCATAGATGACTCCCCAGTTCCATACCGGAGCGGTAAGATGTGCTTTGGGTGCAAACTTAGACATATCACTGTTATATCCTATTGAGTAGGCGTCTCTTTCTTCAGCTGCCTGCTGAGGGCTCGGTGAGTCCTGATGCTGTGCAATGACATCACATCCCTGATCAAGAAGACTTATTGCAGCCTCCTTTTCCTTTGCAGGATCATACCATGTACCCGTCCACACAACTATAACCTTCGCATCCGGATTGGCTTTCTTAACACCAAGAGCAAAGGCGTTGATGCCTCTGATAACTTCCGGAATTGGATGAGCTGCTACATATCCAATCTTATTGGTTTCTGTCATCGCCCCAGCAACAATCCCGCTCAGATATCTTGCCTGATACATTCTGCCAAAGTAAGTACCAACATTCTCAGCTGTTTTATATCCGCTGCAGTGCATGAAAACAGTATTCGGATACTCCTTTGCGACTGTAATCGTTGGGTCCATATATCCAAAAGATGTCGTGAATATTATGTCGTAACCCTGCTCAGCATATTCTCTGATTACTCTTTCTGCATCTGGACCTTCTGGAACATTTTCTGTGAAAGCTGTTTCAACATCATATTTCTCCTCGATGTATTTCCTCCCGAGATCGTGGGCATAACTCCATCCAGCATCCCCAATTGGACTCACATAAACGAATGCAGCTTTCAGTTTTTCAGGTGTTTCAGATGGTGTCGTAGTTTTCTCAGGTGTCGGAGCTTTTTCTTCTGCCTGCTGGGCACAGCCGGCAAAAATTATTGCCAGCAGAACTGCAATTAAAACTGCTCGCTTCATGGTGATGACTGATACAGGTTAAAAATAAACTTTACCATTTCTGACAATGATAAAAAAGAAAAAAATAAATAATTTTCAATCAAGTTTTTTTATGCCAGAAAAAATGGTCAGAATGGTTGTGGATACTCACGCACAGCTCTGGACAAAAGAGGTTGTTGAATCAATGCCTGAAGATATGGTTAAAAGCTATTCAAAGGTTTTTGGGAAGGATTTCAATATAAGTGTGGAGATGATGATAGCTTCAATGGACTCTGCTGGTGTTGATAGAGCCGTTGTTGTTGGGGTAGATGCGGAGACTACTTTCAACTATAAGGTATCCAATGAAGCCGTCTACAACGCGGTGAGCGAGAGTGACGGTAGATTGATAGGTTTCGCCGGGGTTGATCCCCATAAGGGTAGAATAGCACTAAAAGAGCTTGAGAGAGCTGTGGATGAAATGGGGATGAAAGGTTTGAAGCTGATGCCCCACCTCCACATGCTCAACCCAAACGATGAGAAGATGTACCCCCTTTACAGGCTTGCAAATGAGCTTGGAATTCCCGTTCTCTTCCACACCGGAACGCAATTTCATGCTGGCACGAAAATCAGATACTGTAAGCCGATTTATATCGATGATGTGGCAGTCGATTTTCCGGATTTAAAGCTAATAATCGCACATTTCGGATATCCCTGGTATGAGGAGGCTCTTGCAGTTGTCAGAAGAAATGAGAATGTTTTCTTCAACATAGCCGGATGGAGCCCTAAATACATCCCGGAGGTTGTTGTCAAACAGATGAACAGCATTCTCAGTGATAAGGTGCTTTTCGGCACAGATTTTCCCCTGATGACCTACCCAAGAGTTATGACTGAGCTTGAAGAGCTGAAATTGAAAAAATCAACCTATGAGAATATGTTCTACAGAAATCCAAAGAAATTAGGGTTAGTATGAGATAACCGATCCAAGAAAAGAAAATTTAAAAATTTTAAGAAATGGTATCGGGTTACCTGATTCAGCTATCTGATTTCAATGTTCCCAATCCCAAGTGTATAGTAGATGTCAGCAAAGTGCTCCCTTTCAACCACCTTGTGCAGGTTCTGGATTTTACCAATTCCGGATTCGCCCCTTACCCTCACATCAACATTTTCTGGAGCCACGATGACTATATCCCCAACTCCACCTTCAATCCTCAATGATACATCTCTGTCATTAGGGAGATAGACCATAAGATTGCCAAAAGCAAAGCTAACATCCAGCGAAGTTGTGTTCACAACCACAGAACCTTCATGCTCCTTCACCCACTCAATAACAATATTTCCTGAAACAAACTCAATTTCATTATCGAGTTTCTGAAAGAACATTAATCCGTGATAGACGCTGGTTGTAGCTGAAAGAATTGCCACAATAAGTGCAATAACTATGAAGAACCTCCTCAACCAGCCATCTGTCAGGATTGCAAGCCCAATAAAAATTAATGTGGCAGGCCAGAGGTGAGCGAATACTTCATAGCTTTTAAAAAAATCAATGAGTTGATAAACTGGCAACTCAAGCTCAATGTATTTCTGGGGCTCTATTAGCAAAAGCAACCCAATAAAAATCAGAGCAATACCCCAGAAAATCTTTCTCCCCATTTTTCATCTCCTCTTTAAAAGCAGAGCTATACCGAGAAGGATGATTATCAACCCGAACACCTGTGATGATGATATAGGAATGAAGATGAAATCTTTCAGCAGGAAATATACCCCCAGCAATATAAGACCTGCAGCAAGAAGCTTTCTTCTCTCATGTGATTCAGGAATTTCCTCCACTCCCTCAACAATATCTTTCTTCTCTTCGGGCATTATTACTGCAAGAATTATATAAATCAGGATTCCTGAACCGTGATAAATCGTTGCCAGGATGAATATAAGCCTGAGTATTGTTGAATCAACACCAAAATACCTCGCAAGTCCACCACATACACCAAAAATTACTCTATCTGTTCTACTGCGGTAAACTTTTGTCATGTTTTCCGATATCATTTTTTGAATATAAACCTAACGCAATCTGTGGTGTGGAAAAATTCAAATAGCATGCTTTCAACTCTTCAACATGCGCTCACTGGCACTATTCCTTCTGGGAACTATACTCTTTGTTTATGGAGCGTACACATCACTCCTTGTTCTCCCGGCGTCTCCTTCTCCTTCTCTCGAGAACAACTATAGAGTGATTTTCTTCCATGTTCCATCCGCGGTAACCTCTTTCTTAGCTTTCACCCTCACCCTTGTGTTTTCGATACTCTACCTTCTGAAGAGGAAAGAGAGTTATGATGTCTATGCGGTGACTTCTGCCAAGGCAGGACTTTTTCTCATAACAGCTGCTCTTATAAGCGGTTCAGTATGGGCTAAGGTTGCATGGGGCTCTTACTGGAACTGGGATCCGAGAGAGACAGCCGTTCTCATTCTATGGTTTGTCTATGTTGCCTACTTCGCACTCAGGGCATCAATAGAAGATAATGAGGTAAAAGCCAGAAACTCGGCTGTTTTTTCAATCTTCGGATACGCAACCATACCCCTGAGTTACCTCTCATCCTTCATTGGTTTCTCCCTCCATCCCTCAACAAAAGAACTGAAAATTGGCCTTGATGTTGGTTCAACATTGGGAATAATGATGCTGGCTTTCATTCTGCTTTTTATCTCATACTTCCTGATTGAGAGTCGAGCAGAGAGTTTGAAGCTTATGCTGGATGAATTAGAGATAGAAAAGAGTTCTCTCGGGGGTGAAAACCATGGATGACTTTAGCTCGGTTTTTGTTGCAGTCCTTATTGTAACAGTACTATGGCTTGCAATATTTTTGACTGCTTTCATCAAGCTAAGAAAGATAGAAGAGAGGTTTAATGACCTGTTAGATCAGATAAAATAGAGCTTTGTACGCTCAATCGCACTTTCCAGCGTATTTATATATCCTTTCAATCAATTCTTTTTTCCTGAAGGGTTTCTCTATTACATCCACAGCTCCTGCTTCAAGCATCAACTCTTTATTTTTTCTTGGAAATGCTGTTATCGCAATGATTTTTGCCTTGGGATCATACGAGAGAATCTCTTTTGTTGCCTCTATCCCACTTTTCTCAGGCAACAAAATGTCCATTATCACAACATCGGGTTCAGCTTTTTTGTAAACTTCCACAGCCTTCTCCCCGTTAGTGGCTTCAATTACCTCAAACCCCTCGAGCATCATTTTAAAAATATCCAGAACATCTTCATCGTCCTCAACCAGAAGTACCCTCATACCGTCACCAGTCGCTAATAATAGATTTTCAGCAATTTAAATTTTAGCATTCTGATTTGCCCATCATCATGAAAGTTTTTATCAAAAAATACTAGTAAAACTGGTAACTCTCTAAAAGATCATATTACCCAGAAGAATTGAAACTGCAAATTGCCCGAGAATGACCGCAAAAAAAAGGTAAATCGCCTTCTCACCAACATCTCTGAAGGCATTCTCAACTGATTTAAAAAAGGCATTCCCCATTACCTTGACTTCCACCTCATTCCTGCTATAGGCAATGCTTTCTGTTCTTTCAGGAGTTGTTTTGATAGCCTCTTTGACGAAATCAGCTATCATCTTTCTCTCAACCTCATCACTACCAACCGGCATGTATCCAATTTTGGGAGATATACCAGTTTTTGCATGATTGTCTGTCGATATAACAATTCCATTTATCCCTGCGCTTTTGAACCAGTTTTCAATATCCCTTCTGAAATCACAGCAAATGTTGTTTCCATCAAGCATTAAAATAGCATATTTATCTCCATCATAATCCAGCAAAAGCAGGGCAATTTTCCCGCAGGTGTTTTTTGTTTCGAAATCTTTACCAAGAAAAGCATACTTGAATTCTTTTACCCCATCAAAATCAATACCCCCCGCCCTCTCAATCAAACTCCTGAGTTCATCAAGATCTTCCTTAGTTAGCTCATACCCGCTTTTGTGGCAGTTGTGGCAATCAACAACAATACATTCACCGAGAACCTTCTCTGCAAAGGTTGCGATTTCCTCGGGAATGTCATCAATTGCCTCTTTTCCCGATATAAAAACAATCTTTAACCTGTCAAAGGGAAAAACGAGTATTGTAAACCTTTCTCCATCTATTTCAGCCGGTTTGAGGGGTTTGAGGGGTTTGAGCTTGACTCCTGTGCAGCTTACAGATTCAACTATTTTTTCAACATCCCGTGATGTCGAGGGATTGGAATCATGCTTAACTGCTGAATGCATGTAAATTCCCCCATATCTCCTGAGCATCTCTTCAACAAGTCTTGCCCCCCCAATGTTTCTCAAAGGTCCGGGATGAAAGGAAGAAGACATCAAAGAAACATCATCTATTCTAATGCAGCTAACATAGCCCTTTTTTATTTCAGAAAGTTTTTCCAGCTCTTTTTCAAAAAATTTGGGTTCAGATGTTAGCCAGAATAGTAAAAAAGCTTTTAACATTTTCTTAACATTGAACTTGCCGTAGTTTCTGTCGATATAGCGCAGAAATGCAAAGGAGAACATAACACCAAGCAGTATTGTCAGGGAGTAAGCCGTGAACCTGTGTGGAGCTTCAAAGGAGAAAATAAAATTAACAGGATAGATTGCAACCAGAATGGACGATGATATAACCGAAGTTTTCAGTGCAGAGGATTCTGATGTGAAATACAGAATCATCGTCAGTCCCGCAGCCATTGTTGCTGGAGCCATTATTATCAGATTAAAATTATTCAACAAATGGATTGCAATAAAGTCAAATATTTCAACAAAAATCAGAATGAAAAGAGCTAAGAAAAAAACTCTCCTGCTATTGAGAGCCAATCTGATTAATCTCGAAGAAATGAAGAGTGAGGTGATAAGTGCAAGTCCCACAAAGAAATATCGCTGTGCGAAGAAGGTTTTACTCACTATTCCATTAAGAAAAGATGCCAGCATTATTGTCACAACTCCAATTGCAATGGTTATTCTCTTTCTCGGAATTGTGAAAAGCTTGGAGTAAAATTTCTCGATAAGTTTTTCATCAATCATCCTCTTCAGGTTGTCTCTCAAAAAATAAACCTTTTTGTATTGATTGCTTCAAGATTCGGTAGCCGAATGCATTACCATATTAACCCGAAAACATTTTAACCAAAAAATACGCTCAACTTATAGGTGATCTAAATGGATAGATTGACCGCAGCAATAATAGGCTTCGCTGTAATTATTTTAGCCATAATTGGAGGCATATGGCATTATTTCGGCATAATTTTCCTGACCAGATTAATCCTTGGGCTGGCATATCTGGGGCTTTTTGTCATTTTCGCAATAATGTTTGGTGTGCTTCTATATGCCAGATCCTTCAAATACAATTTACTGACTCTAATCGGCCTAATAACCTCCGCCTACGCCCTTTATCAGTGCTACACCTGGAAAGAGCCAATCCATGTTGGTTATGTGACAGTACTCTACATCCTAGCCTTCATAGGTGGAGTATGGTGGATAACGGAGCCTGATCTCAGTTTTTACGAGAGAATCAGAAGTGCATCATCCCTTGAAAAATCAGGCAACTTCAGAGCTGCTGCAAGAAAATATGAAAAGGCTGAAAATTACTCCAAGGCTGCTGAGAACTACATCAAAGCAGGAATGATGGAGTCTGCTGCCTGGTGCTTTGAAAAAGCTGAAGAATACGAGAAAGCAGCTGAACTTTACGAGAAAATTGCTGAGGAGAAGGGAGAAATATATTACTGGAAAGAGGCACATGAGTTCTGGAAGAAGGTGGGAGATCTAAAGAGAGCTGCGAGATGTCTGGAAAAGTACGCCGAGGATGAACCATGGTACTGGGAAGATGTGGCAAAGATGTGGGAAGAAATAGACAGAGAAAAAGCTGAAGAAATGTGGAAAAAAGCTCTTGATTATTACATCAGGGAGGCTGAGGAGGAAGGGGTTTTCTGGGAAGATGTAGCAAGGATACAGGAAAAGCTTGGAGAAAAGGAAGGAAGCAAAAAGGCGTGGGAGAAGTTTCTGGAATACTGTCTCAAAGAGGCTGAAGAGGATGAATCATGGTGGAAACATGTTGCCGAGGCTTATGAGAATCTTGGTGAAAAAGAGAAGGCTGATGAGGCTATGAAAAGATACGAGGAGTACAGAAAGAAGATAAGTACATTTGGAGAAAAAGAGCAAGGGTCCTGAAAGAGTTGAAGAGAATGAAGAATGATTGATTTTTCAGTTTTAACTGACCTTAATAAATACTACCCCACATCTTCTCTCTGCCCTATGGTGTATGGTAGAGTGTATGCAGTCGAAATATTGCATTCTTCAGGATAGGCTTTTTCATAGCCATAGTACATCTCAACCACCGTTTCTCCCACACTGAGATATGGAACCTTTATATTTATAACCGCATTCGTTCCCCAGCTTTGTACATCATAGGGACAGTATTTTAATTCAGTTCCATTGGAAATCTCTACCTCGGTTCCGGTAGAGACCTCCGGTGGCTTTGAGATGTCTGCAAGTGCAACAACATCTCCTGCTTTGAGGAATCTGGAGTCCTTTATCTGCTGGATCTCCTCAAAACTCAGAGTTCTGTTAAGGACTATAACATCATCTATCACAGCTTTCAAAAACTGTCCATCGTTTCTTGAACCTATCCTCAGGGGAGTTGTGCCATCTCCGGGATCTCTAATCTGGGTCGTTTCTGAATACATTCCGACATAGGAGGTTTCGTTGAAGATGTAGATGCTGTTGTATTCCCCTTTCTTGTAAACACCTGCAACGAAATACCACTTATTCAGTTCAAAGGGATGATCATAGTCTACAATCTCCGTATGTTCTGCACCATTACTCCTCCAGAGCGAAAAACCGAAATGATAATCATCGTAAACATAGAGTGCATACTCCCAGGCTCCGGAGTTACCTTTGGAGACCACAGGCTGCCTTGTCTGTTGATGAGAGTCAGTATCAAGTTCCAGAACCTTGACCCATGCAGCTACCGTGAGCATTCCTGTGTCCTCATTGCCTGTGTTATCCTGGGGACTGAGATAAATACTATCAGGCACTTCGATGTAGTCATTTACACCATCGAACTCTATGGCTCTCCCCTTAACTCCACTAACCAGAAAAGCTCCATTGTTCATCTCACCATTATTACCCAGTGGTGATTTGTCATAGACAATACCACCATCAGCATCCTCAAAATCCCATAATCCTACTACCCCGTCAACTGTATTGAATACATCAGATGGATTGCTGAGCTGAACTGCCGAAGATTGATCACCATAGTACATGTATACTGTCTTCTCTCCGATGAACTCAAGTTTAAGCCATACTACAAGCCTGTCAGATGTTAGCTCTTCAATATAAAACGGTATCCTGTTTGAAGTTTCAGAATAGGGATCTGAGACTTGCTGAGTAAAGAACCTTATATCTCTCCCATCCGATGTTGCGATGTGACTCAGAATGTTATTATCCTCTATGATTATCCTGAAGGGCTTCAGAACCTCTGAAGAGGAGTAGGAGATTTTTTCTGGGAGTGATATTGAGTAATTTATCATGGAATCATACTTTGAGTACTTTCTGACAAATATAAAGTCGATGAGAGCCAGATCGAGATAATCCCCATTCTGACCAGCAGCGATTGAAAGAGCATAGAGTGTTTCTGATGTGGAGGTGGAAGAAAGATAATTGCCATTTCTGTAGAGGAAATAGTTGGAGCCATCTTTTTCAAGTCTGAATCTCTCATCTACCTCGGTCTGGACTGCTGAAGAGTAAACTACTCCGAGATTGTTCAGAAATACATTTGACAGTGTCGCTGATGTATCTGATGTGTCCTCGGTTCCCGCAAAAACAACTACAGAGCCGTCAAGTTTTATCCCAGCCACACCAATCTGTCCTCTTTCAGCAGGTTCAACAGATGTAACTTTCTGCCTCCATTCAACCGCAAAAGCATCTGGTATACTTCCCCTGTTCCACTTTGCCATCAAATATGAGCCGCTCATTGAGGGGCTTATCCATCCCGTTGCTCCATGCATTCTCAGGTAATCACCTACAGAGTAGTCCGGAGAATTCATGATTTCCCACTTTGAAGTATTAAGTGAGTTTTCTGAAAAGTCATCGAAGAAGTCGAAAACAGCTTCTCCGTTGCTTTCAGAGTTTACACCACCAACACCATAATAGATGTAAATTGTCTTTGGAGAGTTGAGGGTGGTCTTAACCCATAGTTTCAATAGTGTATCGTTCTTTGACTCAATCCAGAATGGAACCTTCCCTGTCGTATTCTGATATGGATTAGAAACTTCAACCTCAAAGACCCTAATGTCCTCTCCATTCTCTTTCATCCTCATCAATACATCCTGGTCATCGATCACGAGTGGAAGCTGGTACTCACCAAGGGGGAGATACCTGTTCCCCGCTGTTACAGGAGCTTCATGGAAGGCTGAAATGTCAGAAGGCTGATATGGTGGCATTGAAATTTGTGAGGCTGCAGGATATCCATAGTACATAAAGATCGTTTTTTCATCACTGAACGCCTGAGACTGAGGTACTTCAACCCATATATCAAAGTAATCTCCTGAAACAGACAGATTATGGTTCAGATTTCCTCCTGCATATGGATCAGAAACAATTGAGGAGAAGAATCTTATGTCTCTACCATCCGATGTCGATGAGAAGCTCGAAGGGAGTTTGATATTGAACCAGCCATACCAGCTTTTACCCTCTTCCTCTCCGAGGTTGTATCCTGACTCGCCCGTGTACTCATCCACTCCCACAAATTCAAGGTAGTAAGTGTATCCTCCCCTTACAGCAACCCTGTCAAAACTGCTATAAGTTGAATCAGATGCTGTAATCTCCTTTATTAAACCATTCTCATCATAAATTCTTGCCTTTAACTCATTTCCACTTCTTGTTAAAATTAGAGTGTACCAGTTGTCCATCGGCATATTTGCTGTATCGGCTGTGAGAGTTGATCCTACCGCGTTATTCCTGATCTCTATGTTGAAATTACCTGATCCCAGTGTATTGCCTGTTCTGCGGATTCCGTAGCCGTTCCAGTTCGCATCTTCTAAGCTAACTCTATTGAGTGAACCTGATTGGGTGTCACCCGATCTCCTGTAATCTCTGTAGACAAGAATAAAGTCAGAAACTGTAAAGCCAACACTTTTCCATCCTCCATTGGGATCATTGTTGCCGTACTTCCTCAGAACTTGATCCCCGTTCAAATCAAATGGTTCAACATAACCCGAACTATAATTGCTCCATCCACTCCATACATCAAAATCATCAAAAAATCTGAAAACTCCGCTCCCACTTGATGCTGGCTGAGCTGATGGGTTTCCATAGTAGAGGTAAACTGTGGAATTCTCTGATTTAACCCAGATTGCTGCCTTTTCAAGAGATGGATTGTAATACTCAATGAAAAATGGTATTTCCTCGTGTCTTTCTTCTATTATTCTAACCGGATACCAGATTTTTACCTCTGGTTCCACAGCATGAACTCTTCTCTCATAATGTGCCCTGACTTCTGATTGTGATAGGGCTCTTGAATAAATTTTTATCTCATCGATGACTCCATCAAACTCCTGAGATGAATCCCAGCAACCCCCAACACAATCCTGCTCACTTGCAATCCAGAGGCCACCGGTATCAATCGAGAGGGGATCGGAGCTCAATCCAGTATCGGTTTCCACGAGATTTCCATCAACAAAATAATCTATGTAGCCATTTGAGTGTCTTACAATTGCTACATGATGCCATATCCCATCGTTAAGAGTTACAGATACAGTTCTGGAAGCACCCTTGATAAACTGATAGAGGGTACTTCCACTGTAGTATATCAGATACTCGTTGTTCTGTCCTGAATTTGCGCCGGATATGATTGCAAAAATGTCATCCGTTGTGTTGATCCAGCACTCAAAACTGATTTCTGTTCTTCCATCAAGAATCGTGTGAGGGAGTTGCATTCTATCTGAGGAGGAGTCAAACCTGAGAGAATCACCGGTTGAAAAACTGACATCCTGTCTGCTATCCCACACCCCACCATCTCGTCCCACCCATTGTGGGCTGAAGAGGGTGGCTGTATATCCATTCGAAGTGTCGTCAAAAGCAGAAGTGCCACTCCCTTCATCCAGATGATATTCAGCCAGAAGCCCAGAATCAGAGGGGGCATCTGGATCCTTTGTGAAAACTGAGTTAAAACTGGATTTTGGAGTGCTTGGTTTTCCTGCATACATATATATGTACTGGTCACCCTGTACAACATCCAGCTTTATCCATATTTTTGCATAATTTCCAGTTATCTCCTCAATCCAGTAAGGAATACCCGTGTATGGTTCACTGTATGGATTCTGAGTTGATGATGAATAGAACCTGATGTCCGAACCATCTGCAATAAGATTCAGTATCGAAGGTTCAGTAATATTTATGAGGAGCTGATAGCCCATGATGGAGTAAGTAGAGGATATTTTTATTGGAATTTCAGCTACCTTTATGGTTTTAACGAAACGGATATCATCCCCCGTTGATTTTGAGAAGTCGAAATTTGAGCTGTTGAGTTCTATCCTTACAAACTTACCAGCTGAATCGAAGTTTACAGGTTTTCTATAGTCCCAGCTCTGATTCCACCACCCATCCCTGTGAACAGTTATATTTACTCTCTTTATTTCAAAGGATGGAGGATATAAAGTAACAGGAAGCTTGTAAACCGGGTAAGCTCTGAGGGTTATTGGTGTCTCGTAAACTGTTCTTGTGTAATTTGCGAAGAATCTCAGGTCATTTCCATTTGAATTGCTGAAGTCAAAGTTTCCACTGGTAAGTGTTATTTCAACAGGGTAATCTGTTCTCATTTCGGTTGAAGTTATTGTTATGTTCCTCCTGTATTTCCAGCCACTCTCCCAGGGGTAATTCGGGAGAGTCAGATTGGATAATTGATCATAGGGTGTTCCCCAAGGCTCGAGTTTTGAGAAGATACCAAAAGTCGTGTTTGAAAGTTCATAGCTGCACGCATCAACTCCTGCAATGGATGTCGCATTCCCGGTTATATCTGTCTCATTGATGAGTGGATCGATACTTATGGTGAAGGGGTTTGCTGCAAAGCTAATGTTGTAATCAGGCTGTGGTACTCCCTCAAAATCCTTGAGCGTTGAAATTAGCCTGTAATGAGTTACCCCGGATGGTTCAGCTGAGAGGTCGAGAGTCATAGCAACTGGCGGACCACTTCCACTTGCTATTGTCAGTGAATAGCTGATATTCCCCACACTCGAGTTCATCCAGACAGTTGAGGATCCCGGATAATCTGACGAGAAAACAACTTCAGCTATTCCATCGTCTCCCGTAACCACCGTTGTCTCATTCACCTTATCTGGCAGAATATACCCCGTTCCGGTTACATTCACTTTTATAATCTCTCCGGGAACAGGATTTTCGTAATAATCAACCACTTTTACACCAAGTGAGACGCTCTGTCCGGTGAGAATATTTGTATCCACCCCCAGTTTTATAATTCTGTATGCCTGCAGTTTCTCAGCACCCACTATATCCTTTGTTACGGCAAAATAGGGCAAAGAGAGGAAAAGAGGGGAGTCAATTGTCACATTCACCCAATCTCCATTGACAGTAACATTGTATCCGAGAGAGTTAAACACCCTATACCACTCTGTGGGAAAGCGAGTTGTGAAATTTATAGTGCAGTTCAGAAGGCTTATTTTTGATCCTCTTGAAACTGGCTGAAAGTTAAGGAGAAGAGTTTCAGTTCCTGAATAACTTCCAAAGTTCGTTGATAAAACCTCAAACTTCAGCTGATTTCCCGAAATAATCTTTACCGGTGAGATCATTCTATCAACTGTCCCGGATTCAAAAACTGAACCAAGTTCATAAACTAAATCTGGAACCTCTGAGTAATAGTATCCAGGCTCAATAACAAATGATTTTGTTACAAAAGACTTGGTAACAATCTGGGTGCTTCCATCTGGCAGTTGTTCTGTATATGTTATCAAAACCGAGTTGTTGTATGAAGAGATTGTTGTTGGAGAAGGAGGGGGGTTGAATAAAAATATTCTTGCAGGATACTCCATTCCCAAATCAAGACGAATACTCGACGATGTTCCTGTTTTTTCTGCATTGTCAATAATGCCCGGTATCTGCATAATCTGGTCTTTAAGCTTCAGATAATGCATTGCCTCCTCTTCAGAATTCCACAGTGGAACAGCATAGCTCTGCAGTAAGCCGATGAGCCCCATAATAATTGCAAGAGAAAGAATCAATCCTATCAGAGGTGATACCCCATGTTCATCGAGAAGCTCTGGCATTATTCAAGAATTAACACAGAAAACATAAAAATTTTGTTGAAATATCATAATAACTGGAAAGAGATTGCGACAATTAAAAAAGAAGTTGTGCTCTCAATCAAATCAACCTATCCCCCGAACTTTTCCACATCCTCTTTATAGCCAAGACTGACAAAATATCTCAGAATTCCTATATTGAGAAGAAACACAATAACAAGAAACAGCATGTAGGGATAGAATTCTGAGGAAATTATTACAAGATAGTTCCAGGAAAAATGGAAAACAATCGCAATAAGGAGAAAAGGCACAACTGAGCCTACTTTACCCTCCGATTTCAGCCCATAACCCACTCCCGTTATTGATGTCCATGCTCCATGTCCAATTGGTATCAGGAGAACCCTGAACAAGGTAACTTCAACTCCAAACCCAATGCCGTAAAGAAAGTTCTCCGTAGCTGCAAAACCAAGTCCTGCAGCCACTCCATAAACAACTCCATCCATTACCCCATCCATCTGACCTGCATCATAGGGGAATCTGATTGCAAGAGCCTTGGATGGCTCCTCAACAATCGCTGAAAAGAGAGATATAGCCAAAACTGGAGGAATAGTATCCTGGAAAATTTCCTGAAGGATTTTCTCTAAAAAAATTGCAATCCCAATCGATACCACAGCCCCATATACGAATGTCATGGCTACATATCTTTTCGGCTCAGGTTCAAGACGATCTTTGCTGTAAAAATACCACAAAATCGCCAGTGAGGGAACATAGGCAAACAGGAAGAGGATATAAAGTGTATCCATTTTATGCACCTTTGAAAACCGTGTTTTTCTTTAAAGCTCTATCTTCCAAAATCATCATCAAACCTTTCAATATCGTCCTCCTCTAAATACTCTCCAATTTGAACCTCGATAACTTCGAGCGGGATTAATCCAGGATTTTCAAGTCTGTGGAGAGTTCCAGCAGGTATGAATGTGCTCTCTCCATTTCTGAGGATTCTTTCTTCACCATCAACCGTTATTTTTGCTGTTCCTTTCACCACAACCCAGTGCTCACTCCTGTGATAATGCTTCTGAAGACTTAATCTCCTCTTTGGTTTAACTGTAAGTCTTTTTATCTTATAAAACTGATTCTCCTCTAAAACAGTATAGCTTCCCCACGGTCTGTGAGCGGTTCTGTGCTCTCTGGCTCTTTTATCTCCTCTTTCTCTCAAAATTTCCACAACCTGTTTTACCTTCTGGGCTTCACTTCTGCTACAAACCAGAATAGCATCTTTTGTGTCAACAACAACAGCATCTCTCATACCAACCAGTGCAGTAAGTCTCTTTCCAAAAACAAGGTTCCCATAGGAATCTATTGAAATGCATTCTCCCTTTACCGCATTTCCTCCCTCATCCTTTTCAAAAATCTCATAGAGTGAATCAAAGCTTCCAACATCACTCCAGAAAGTGTTCAGCTCCACCACAGCAGCCCTTGAAGTCTTTTCCATTATCCCAAAGTCAACAGAGAGTTCAGGGAGATAGGAATAAATGCGTTCAATCTCTTCCTCAGAATCAAAGGCATATGCAACATCAGGCTGATGCTTTCTGCACTCATCTAAAAACAGCTCAGGACTGAACATGAACATTCCGCTGTTCCACAGATAACCTGAATCCATATACTTTCGGGCAGTTTCAATATCTGGTTTTTCTACAAAGCTTTCAACCCTGTGACTGATTTCTCCAATCCTCTCACCCGGCTTGATATAACCATAGCCTGTGTGTGGCTTTACCGGTTTGATACCGAAGGTAACAAGATATTCAGAGGAGATTCTAACAGCCTCTCTGACAGCATCCCTGTAGTTCTCACTTTCTTCAATAAAATGGTCTGACGGTAGCACTGCAACTGAATCGGCACCACCACCAATAGCTTTTATCCCATACAGTATTGCCGGAAGCGTGTTTTTCGCCTGTGGTTCAAGCAGAATGTTATCCTCCGGTATTTTTAGATCCATCTCTTCCAGTTCATCCAGAATCCTGAATCTATACCTTTTATTGGTTACCACATAAATTTCATCTGGATCTGAAAAAATCAGAGCTCTTTCAACTGTTTTTCTGAAAAGAGATTTGTTAAATATGCTATAAAACTGCTTGGGATGATCTTCCCTGCTGAGAGGCCAGAGCCGGGTCCCCTTACCACCTGCAAGGATTAATGTACTAATTCTCATGGTTCACCTCGAATTCAGGTATTTTTATGAAATCCATTTGAGAATTTAACAGTTTTGTTATATCTGATGAAATCTCAAAACGGTTATATCCTGGAAAAGCTCCTGAAAGGCTTAGATCAGGATTATCTGAAGGAATTCAATACTTCAATCTGGAATCAACTCCTTTCACAGCTTCTCTTATGCAGTAAAGGTCTCTTTTTATTCTGAGGAGGTACTTGCACTTTTTTCCAGTGTATCCTGTAATGCAGAGTTCACAGTCCTCAGGATATACCCTTTTAATTTTTAGTCTGTACCTCTCAGAAAGGAAATCAACTGTCATCTCCTATTAAATATATTCTCTTTCTTTTTAAATGTATCGTGAACTTCCAGTAGACTCAAATTTGAAAATCACATTTAAAACTTAAAAGAGTTGCAGAGATTAAAAGTCCGGGAACATAAAAAAATAAAGAGTAATTGATTTAAAGAATTATTTCGATTCCAAGCTTTTCTGCCAGCTCCTTGTACCTGTTTCTTATTGTAACCTCTGTAACCCCTGCAACCTCAGCAACTTCTCTCTGAGTTCTCCTTTCCCCTCCAAGAATGGAGGCTATGTAGATTGCTGCTGCAGCTACTCCAGTTGGACCCCTTCCAGAAGTGAGTTCTTTTTCTTCAGCCTTCTTTATTATCTCTATAGCCTTCTTCTGAACATCTCCGCTGAGATTGAGTGCTGCACAGAACCTGGGGACATAATCAGAGGGGCTGGTTGGCATCAGCTTTAAGCCAAGTTCCCTTGCAATGAACCTGTAGGTTCTACCAATTTCCTTTCTATCAACTCTCGAATATGTTGCTATTTCATCAAGGGTTCTTGGTACCCCTGCCTGTCTGCACGCAGCATAGAGAGCCGCAGCAACAACCCCTTCTATGCTCCTGCCCCTTATCAGGTTCTTATCAACCGCTTTTCTGTAAACAACCGCTGCAGTTTCTCTTACGCTTTTTGGCAAACCAAGAGCGGAAGCCATTCTGTCAAGCTCGCTTAGAGCAAAGGCAAGATTTCTCTCCGTAGCATTGCTAATCCTTATTCTCCTCTGCCACTTTCTGAGCCTGAAAAGCTGTGCCCTGTTTCTCACAGAGATTGATTTGCCATAAAAATCCTTATTGCTCCAGTCTATAATTGTAGAGAGTCCCTTATCATGAATTGTATAGGTAACCGGTGCTCCAACTCTGCTTCTCTTCTCTTTCTGTTCGCTATCGAAAGCCCTCCATTCTGGGCCTGCATCGATATATGTGTCCTCAAGAACAAGTCCACAATCCTGACAGATGAATTCACCTCTTCTGTAATCTCTTATTAGCCTAGGGCTTCCACACTCAGGACATAACTCTAAGGTATCCTCTCTCTCAATTTCCTTAGCCTCTTCTTCTTTTTCTACTTCTTTCTTTTCTACTTCCTTTACCTTTTCTACTTCCGACATTATCCTCACCCTTAACAAACAATTTTTCAGATGGAAGATTATTCAACACTTTTATTCCCTTCACTGGTTTCACAAGTACAAAAGGGGATTTCACTGGACCAATAATATCATAAACATTACCTACCCTCTCCATTTTTCTTGTAACCACTTCAGCACCGATTGGTGGTAAAGAGTCAGGATTAGCTCTTACCACAACAAATCCGGTGCCAGATACATGGATGAAGGTCCCTGCCTCCCTCAGTTTCAATCCATCACCTTTTTAACTTTTGCGAAAAACTTTTATCCCTGTTTTTGAAGTACTATTTAAGACTTTCTAATTTATATATTTTTCTATACTCCATTATAATGGTTGATCAAAGCTTATTTAAATTTACGGACTTGTGACTTTTTTTGCAAAACTGTTTTCATGGAATCCTCATAGGATAACTCAGAAAATATGTTCTTCCAGATCTCTGAAGTTCTTTTCAAAATATTCATGAACAATCCTGGATACTGCTTCCTTTATGTGCTTGTGAGTTGCACTTTTAGATATTCCAAGCGCATCTGAAATTTTTTCGAGATTTACATTTCTCCTTTTAGAGAAATAACCCATCTCATACGCCACCTTCAACGCACGGGTTTGAGAAGTAGTTAAAATTGTCTTTATGGATTCAGGAGCTTTGATCTCAAGAACCTCCCATTTTCCTATCTTCTTCAGCTTTTCATACGCTGTTTTAAGATGCCTGACATCGGGGGCATAAACCGTGTAGTACTTGTTACCGTTTCTCACCATTATGGGTGGTTTTACAAAGCAATATGAGTCTTCAAAAGCCTTTATACCTGTTGTATCCCTTATAACTGCAATAAAATCTATGTTTGTCGGGGTTTTTTCAAGAATTTGCAGGAATCTTGTTGATTCATGCTCCTCCATAACTTTGAAATATCTCCTCAGATCCCCATCTACATTCTCAATCCTGCATAGAAAAACTGCATCCTGATCATTCAGAAGAATATACTCTACGATCTGCATTGAAAGTCTTCCATCCTGTGTTGCATACGCAAGAGAGCAGGTGGACTGATGAAGTTTAATCTTAGCAATATACATAACGGTGGATATATCCATCAATAACTAAATAGGTTATGGTGGACATGTCCTCCAATCCTTTTTAAAAGATATATCACAAATAGTATTTACCAGAGTAAAAACAATAAAAATATGGTGATTTTATGAGAGATTTGTATGAGAAGATTGTTGATGAAGCCATGGCAGCCCAGAGGGCTGATGTTGAGACAGTCAAAAGAAAAAGAGGTCAAGAGTTTGTAATTGAAGACACAAAAGCGTATGTAGATGCAGCAAACAAGATGAAGGCAATGGGTGATCAGAGTAAGGCTGTTTTCAGATTGCATGTGGATTCGATAAATGCCCACTACGAAATCCTGAAGAGTTTAACGAAAACTGTGCGGCCAGAAGATGATCCTTTTGTGGAGCACTATCAGACCCCGGTTGTGCTTGAAATTCTGTACGATGAGGATGAAAAATTCAAGAAGAGCATGGAGAAATTCATTGAAGCAATAGGAAAGGCTGAAGCCCTTATTGGAAAAGAATCTGTCAGAAGGTATGGTGGTTTCTACGGCCCAACATGTGTGGTTGATTTTGCATTGATTCCAGGAAGCACGAGCAATATCGTGAACAGAATCCTGAGGGAGACAGATATACCGAAGGAGCACAAGCAGGCAATTCTTGCTGCCAAATCATGGGGAATGAACACATCATACGGAATAGGTGATGTGTTTGCTAATGAGGTCGAGAACGGTGCAACAGTGGCTGATGCTGTTAAGAAAGAGGTTGAGATGGTTAAGTACATATACGAAAGTCCAGTAGATGCGCAGGCAAAGCTGATGGATGATCTTGGACATCAGTCCTTCGATGTGAGGAAGTACATGTCAGAGTACAGGAAGAAGATGGAAGGGGCAGTTAAAGAGGCAATCGATGATGGAGTGCACTACGGAAACATCGTTACAGTCCCAGCATACTGTGTTGGAGATATTTCCCACCACATTGCCCAGTCAACATTTAACATGTGTAAGGACGATGTTGTAATGGCAATAATCGAGGCTGTGACGGAGGTTATGGAGACCACACTGAGGGGCGCGGTAGACGGATTTAAGAATATATACCAGCTGCTGACTCTTGCAACCGGGTCAACGGCATGTGCTGTCGAGTATATCTTAGAACTCGATGGCTTCAACGCTCCGATGGTTATTGATATGCTGACGAAGAGGTACCACAACTATGTGCAGCTTTATCCAACAAGGAGTGGTGCAGCTGAATTACACAACCACGACTTCATGGACATGATATACAGAGGGTGGAGATATCTTGACAAAGCGAGAAGAAGTGAGAACGGAGCAGGTGGAGAATTTGTACCAAAGGTGGCAGGATTCGATGTGAACCTCAAACCAGTAGACGAGAACGAGGTTATAATGAACCCACAGAGATACACCTATCCGGGATGTGCGATAACTGTAAGATTCTCAGCGTTGATGAGATTAGCTGATTACCCATGTTTGCTAACGAGCGAGCCTGTTACAGCCACAATGATGACAAACATAATTGCACTGCATAAGGAGACCCCAGGCGCTCCAGCAAGGGTCTGCAAAGAGTGCGGAACTGCATGCCTGGTTGACTTCAGACACGAATGGTGCCAGTGGAAAGAGGCAGTTTAATCTTTTTTTCTTTTTTTATTGAAGGATGTTGAGGAGGGTTTTCGATGAAATGCTATATCTGTGCTACCGAGGGTAAAGACACCGATGCCGTTGCCATCTGCATCGTATGCGGGATGGGAGTTTGCATGGAGCACCTTGTGAGAGAGGAGGTTGAAGTTTGGGAAGGAGGATATCCGTTTCCATCAAAGAAACTCAGTAAAACCATACCGAGAATCCTGTGCCAGCCCTGCTATACAGCATATAAAGGCTAAGGTGAGAGCATGAGTGAATACTCGCTTGGAAAAAGAATGCTGGCAGAGTTAATAGGAACATATTTACTCGTGTTTCTTGGTGCTGGAAGCGTTATAACCTTCGCATCTACGCTTGGGTTTGAGTCTCCATCAGCTTCACTGTTTGCCATAGGCTTTACATTCGCCGTCGCAATTGCTGTGGCGATATATACCCTTGGCCACGTATCTGGCTGCCACATAAACCCGGCTGTAACTGTCGGGCTAGCTGTGATAAAACGCTTTCCACTCAATGAAGTTGTGCCATACATAGCCGCACAGCTTGCTGGAGCCGTTCTCGCTTCTGCAACTCACTTAGCCATATATGGTGTTGGAGTTGCCCAGAAAGTGAGCTTTGGAGTTACCCTGCCTGGAGCAATAATAGGCAACAGCGCCCCGATAGCCTGCCTGAATGAGATAGTCATGACATTTATGCTCATGTGGGCAATAATGGGTATCGCAGTATCAGGGAAGTCTGCGCCCGGATGGGCAGGCTGGGGAATAGGGCTTATTGTTGGAGCACTCATATGGTGGGGTGGTCCAATAAGCGGTACCTCTCTAAACCCCGCAAGAACATTCGGTCCAGCCATTATGTCTGGAGTCTGGACTGCTCACTGGGTATACTGGGTAGGACCCATAATTGGTGCTGTGATAGCGGCTGTAATCTACGAGTACATATTTATCAGAGAAAAATCTTAAATTTTTATTTAATTTTTTATTAAAAAATTAGTTTAGTAAAATAAAAAGACTTTTGTTTTCCATACAAAAATAAGAAAAAATTTTATTAATTGGATTATTCACTGGCTTCTTTAGCACCAACAAGCCTTCCGGTTTTCTTCGCCCACATGTAAGCAAGTCCTCTGTACATCAGATGAGCAAACTTGGAGTACGGAGCGTAGGCGAGCAACATGAAAACGAGCACGAGATGTACCAAGTAAAGCGGGTAAGCTATGTCTGTTGCACCAGCTAATCTGGATGCTTCCATCAGAATTCCTGTTATTGCCACCAGATAGAGGTCTGTTATGAAGAACCAGTCTTGATAGCTTGGTTTACCTGCTGTTCCAGATGCAGAGAGTCTTCTGTAAACAATCCAGCTCATACCTCCGAAGAGCAGAAGGAAACCAATGTTGCCCAGGATTTTTACGGGATCGTATAGCGGAAGGGCAAGTTCCTTCACCCCAAAGAGATACATGTAAGCAACCGCACCAAGAGTTGAGATACCGAGAAGAATAAAGCCATAAAAAACTCCAAGATGTGCCAGGTACCTGTATCTGTTCTCAGCACATTCACTGAACTTCGTGTGTCTGAGTATGTCCTTCAGAGCATTCCAGAATTCATACCAGAAACCACCTGACACCATAGTTGTCTTACCCTCGACCCCCCTTTCCACCTCGAATACCGGACCGGAAGACATGCCCACTGCTTTCCAGTATTTATAGAAGCTTAGCAAAGCCACTACAATAACATAGGCTCCAACAAGCATTCCAGCTACTTCAATGGCGAGGTGGTTGATGAAATTTCCGTAAACAACATGCTCTCCTTCAGGACTCAACAGTACTCCTGGAATCTGGAGGAATGCATAGAGAAGGATGATTGGAATAGCTATCAGAATCGGGAAGTATGCGGGAGATGTAAAGAGCTTTCCAATGAACTTTGGAGTTGAATACTCGTAGAAAGTGTAGTTTCTAATAGCATTGAGTACCTCTCCGGGTTTTGCACCCCTCGGACAGTTGATGGAACAGTCATTGCACTGGTGGCAGAGGTAAATATCCGGGTCTCTCAGGAGCTTATCCTTCAAACCCCACTGCGCCCATATCATCTCCTTCCTCGGGAAAGGATTCTCATCAGGTGACTGTGGGCAGATGACTGAACAAGTAGCACACTGAAAACACTTCTTGAGATCTCCACCACCCATCTTCATTAAATCCTTAACAAACCTGATATCCGGCTCGATTCGAACCATGATTCTCACCTTTAAAAATAAATGAATTAGAACCCTTTATACGGGTTCGGACCTATGTTCTCCTCTATTTCCTCTACGAATTCATTGATTATTTCTGGAATTCTATCAAACTCTGATATCGGAAGCTGAACAACCTTGACCCTCTCTGGCTCAAGTGCAAGTCTCTCAAGGGTTTCCTGCACATTTTCCATTCTTCTGTTGGCAAGCTCACTGCCCTTTATGAAGTGGCACTGGTAATCATCTCCATACTTGCAGCCTATGAGTATCGCACCATCAATACCTCTGGAGAGAGCATCTGCAATCCATACGACATTGAAGGAGCCGAGGCATCTTACTGGGATTATTCTCACATCAGGATGCCATTCCATTCTGTTCAGAGCTGCCATATCAAAGGCGGGATAGGCATCGTTCTCACAGACAAAGGCAAGGAATCTCAGTCCTTCTTCTTCATCCTCAGGCACATAGATGGTTTTCACCATGGATCCAATCATGTCAACATTGTAGTTCTTGAAGGAGACTATTCTCTCCGGGCATGCACCCATACACACTCCACATCTTCTGCATCTGTTCGGATTTGGTTTTGGTGTTCCCTTTTCATCTTCATCAAGGGCACCAAATGGACATTCCTCCGTACATCTCTTGCACTGGGTGCACCTTTGCAGGAAGAACTCTGGATAGCTCAGATCGCCAACTCTCGGGAATGTTGCTGCTCCTTTGCTGATGAGCTCAAGAGCCTGTACTGCCTTCAGAGCGGCTCCAGTAGCATCATCTTCACTTTCAGCAACTCCCATTGGCTGCCTTATTGGACCCGCAGCATATATTGCAGTTCTCTGTGTTTCGTAGGGGAAGCATATGAAATTGGAATCGGCAAATCCATACTTGAGTTCTGGAAGCTCGGGTCCTTTCCTGTATGTCAGATTTAGGATACCCTCTATCTCCTCAAGTGCCTCACTGACTGCTTCTCCCTCAGTCTCAGTCTCGGTTGCCTCAGCCTTCTCTTCACCTTCTTTAGCTTCTTCTCCCTCTGCTTCCTCTTCCTTGGCAAGTCTTTCAGCTATTTTCTTCAATCTCGGTACCATTCCCGTTGCGAGCACAACAAGATCTACCTCGACCTCTATGTCCTCTCCAAGCAAAGTATCGGTAACTTCGACGAGCATTCCATTCTCTGTCTTGCTTATGCTCTTTATCTCACCTTTAGTCAGAAAGATTCCCGGATCCTCCTGTACTCTCTTGTAGAAGTCCTCGTACTCTCCCGGAGTCCTCATGTCTTTGTAGAAAATGAATGCCTGTCCATCATTCATCTCTCTCACATACAGCGCCTGCTTCAGCGAAACCATACAGCAAATGCTTGAGCAGTATGGTAGATGCTCAGGATCCCTCTGTCCGGCACACTGGATAAATGCAACTTTCTTTGCCTCTTTTCCAGTTGATGGAACAACTATCTTCCCATCTGCAGCCATCTCTTCCATCTGCACATTTGTTATCACATCTGGATACTTCCCATAACCCAGATTCTCAAGCTTTGTAGCATCATAAGGCTCCCAGCCAGCAGCAACAACAATTGAACCAATTTTAACCTCCTCTTTTGTTCCATTCTGACTTATTACGACATCAAAAAGTCCTGGCTGTCCTGATATACTCTCTACCCTTGCAGAGGTGAAAACCTTTATCCTGTCGTTTTCCATCACCTGCTTTATCTTCTCATCAACATCAGGCTCTCTCGGATCTCTGAATGGTGGAGTTGATGGTGTTAGTTTTGCAAACTTTTTGACCCATCCTCCAAGCTCTGCTTCCTTCTCAACAAGAACAACATCATACCCTGTGTTTGCTGCCTCAAGAGCCGCTGTCAATCCCGTTATACCTCCACCAATGATGAGCACACTCTTTGTGATTTCTTCCTTGTAAGGCTCGGGAAGCTCCATTTTCTGAGCCTTAACAATTCCCATCCTGATGTAGTCCTCAGCAAGCTGCTGGGTTTTCTCATCATTTGGCTTATGGCTCCAGACCACATGCTCTCTAAGGTTTACCCTCTCCACTATGATGTCGGGAAAGTTGAATGTGTCATAGTTAACCCTAGGTGAGCAGGCTGCTATTATTATTGTGTTGACTCCCTCTTCGATATCCTTCTTTATAAGCTCAACCCCCTCGGCACTGCACAGGAACTCATGGGTTTTTGATTCAACACTGAAATCCTCATCAGCAACTTCTTTTAGCTTTTCAATATCGAGGGAATCGCCAATATCACAGCCAGTACAGATGTAAAGCATATAGTTCTTCTCAACACTTTCTTCAGCCATTCTATCACCTCTTAGCTGCCTGAATACCTTTCAATGCTGCTGCAGTTGACTCCTCAACACTTGATGCAACATCTGAAGGTCCTCTTGCAACTCCAGCTGCGTAAATTCCAGGAACATCGAAGGTTGCAAATCCGTAGCTGTCAAGCTTGAGATCTTTTATTGGCAGATTTATGTCTGAGAGCTCAGGCTGCATACCGGTTGCAAGAACAACCATCTCAACTTCAGTTCTTGTCTTCTCACCTGTTAGTGTGTTCTCAGCAACAACAATGAGGTTACCATTCTCACCCTCCTCAACCTTCGCTACCTTGCCCTTGATGAATACAATGTTTTCGTCTTCCTTAACCTGTGTATAGAAGTCTTCATATCTTCCCGGAGTTCTTATATCTATGTAGAAGATGTATGCCTTTGAATCAGGTAACTGTTCTCTGAGATAAGTTGCCTGCTTCATTGAAGCAAGGCAGCAGATAGCTGAGCAGTAAGGCAGGTGGTTCTCATCTCTCGAACCAGCACACTGAACAAATGCGACCGTTGAGGGTTCCTTTCCATCACTAGGTCTGACAATTTTACCTTTTGTAGGACCGTTGAAGGATGCGAGTCTTTCCATCATCACATTGGTTATAACGTTCTGATATTTTCCAAAACCAAGGTTCGTCAGCTTTGTTGCATCGTAGGGCTTCCATCCTGTGGCAACAACAATTGATTCTGCCTTAATGGTTATTGTTTTCGGCTCCATGGATAGATCTATGGCGTCATACTTGCATGTCTGGACACACTTTGCACACTCATCCTTCTTGCACACACTCCCATCTATAACATACTTCATCGGAAAAGCCAAATCATGGGGCAGATAGATTGCTTTCGTTGTGTCCATACCATAGTTGAATTCATTCGGCCTTTCAACCGGGCATACCTCGACACATTCACCGCATGCAGTGCATTTTGCGATATCCACATACCTCGGATTGATTTTCACAGTAACATCAAAGTTTCCTGCACTTCCACTGACATCAACGACCTCACTCATTGTGAGGAACTTTATCTTCGGATTGCTTCTTATTCTTCTGAATAGAATCTCCAGTCCACAGTATGGTGGGCAAAGCTTAGGGAAATACTTGTAGAGCTGAGCAACTCTTCCACCCAGATATGGGTTTCTGTCAATCACGAAGACATCGTAACCCGCCTCTGATGCTTCGAGAGCAGCGCTTAATCCTGCAATGCCTCCTCCAATAACCAATATGTTCCCACTAAGCTGTCCTGACGGTATACTCTCTCTCATATTATGCCTCCCTGAATTTTTCCCCTCTCAACTTACAAATCCTATAACTTAAAAGCTTTATCTTATTCTCACCCGAAACCAGTAAGTAATCTCTCCAGCCGGGTTTAACAATACAAGATGTTTCCGTTATCTTAAAAAAGCTGTTAATATAAATTAAAAAAAAATCTGAAGAGCAAGCAGGGGGTTTAAAAAAATTGAGAGGATTTAACCCCCACTCACCCATCTTACCGCCTTACTCTGGCACAATCTGAATGTATGGTCTCTCGATAACTTCCCACTCGTCAGTCTGTGGGTTGTATCTCACATTGACGAACTTTCTCCAGTTGGCATCGTCGAGCTCTGGATAGTCTGCTCTGTAGACATAACCTGGATATCTTGTCTCCTTCCTTGCAAGGATTGTTCTGGTGTGTGCCTCAGCAACCCACATTCTGTGGATGTTCTCCCAGACCCTCTGCAGCTCGTGCAGATCTTCAGCGGCAAGCTTCTCGCTGTCCTCTTTCAGGAACTGCAGCAGCTTCAGTGCCTGCTCCATCATCTTCTCGCTTGTTGTATAATATGTGGAGATACCACCCACATACTCGTCCATGATCTTCTGCAGTCTGAACATGAACATCTTTGGTCTGATGTAGTTCGGGTTGATTTCGGGTCTTGTTGTTGCACCCTTGTACTGCTCAAAGAGATTCAGCGGTCTGTAAACGATCTCCTTCAGTTTCATGATTCTATCTTCACTAACAGAAGGTGTGTAGTCCTTGTGATCGTTGGCAAACTTAACTGCAGCCTTTCCTGCAATTCTTCCCTCAGTGAACGAACCACTTGAGAATTTGTGACCGCTTGCTCCTGCACCATCACCACATGTGAACAAGCCCAAGACAGTTGTCATTCTGTTGTAGTGTGCTGGGAAGGCCTCTTTGTACTCCTCAGGCATGAGGTCTGCTGGTCCACAAACCCATGCACCGCTTGCTCCTGCATGTGAGCCGATGAAGTATGGCTCAGATGGCATGATCTCAGATGGTTCTTCGGCTGGGTCGATGTTCATTGAAGCCCAGAGAAGAGCCTGTGTGATTGTCATGTCTAAGAAGTCTTCCCATGCCTCAGACTCAAGTTCTTTGAATTTCTTCTTTCTCTCCTTCTCATCAGGTATTTCCTCTGCAAGCGCCTTGATAGCCTCTGGAGTTCTCATGTAGATCGGTCCCTTGCCCTCTCTCATATCCAGCAACATGGCATGGTTTCTCAGGCAAGTTGGCATTGGCTTCATTGAGCCGTATGGCTGGAATTTCTCAACTTCAGCCTTTCTTGTGACCATGTACTCCTCGCCAAATGCGTTTGTTGCCTTGCTCTTGAAGAGCAGGAACCAAGCACCGACTGGACCATAACCATCTTTGTATCTTGCCGGAACAAATCTGACATCCATGCATGTCAGCTCAGCACCGACCTGTGCCATCAGAGCATAGGTTGAGCCTGCATTCCAGGGCGGATACCATGCTCTACCAAGACCTTCTCCGGTTGATCTGGGTCTGAAGACATGGACAGCTCCACCCATTGCGCAGATGACTGCTTTAGCCTTAAATACATAGAACTTGTCTTCTCTGACGCTGAAACCTACAGCTCCACAAACTCTATTTGGATCGTTGTCATCGGTAAGCAGGTGTGTTATCATAACTCTCTCATATATATTGTCCGGGTCAAGAACGCTCTTTGCAGCCTCAGCAACGATAACCTTGTAGCTCTCACCGTTGATCATTATCTGCCAGGGACCTTCTCTAACATACTTTCCATCCTTGTCTTTCCATATCGGGAGACCCCATTTCTCGAAGAGATGAACTGATGAATCAACATGTCTTCCAACATCGTATACCAGATCTTCTCTGACAATACCCATGAGGTCTGTCCTTACATACTTTACAAAGTCTTCAGGTGTCCACTGGCCATAGCTGCCTCTCCCACTCATACCGAGGTATGTGTTTATGGCTGAGAGACCCATCGCAATTGCGCCGCTCCTATCGATGGCAGCCTTATCCACAATGACGACTTTCAAACCGAGCGGTTTCGCCCAGTAGCATGCCTCAACTGCGGCACCACATCCAGACATTCCACCGCCGAGAATCAAAACATCTGCTTCAACTTCCCTAATTTCTGCTTCATAAGGCATGATTACACCTCCAAATTTCCTCCATTATTTCTTCAGTGTTGGGAGTTCCACTTCAAGTGTATCTGGCTCTGAAAACAGCAACTGGCTGTCCAGGTCCTCTGGCTTTGCCTCTGGGAATCCCTCGTGGGCTTTTATTGAGCCCTCTGGAGTTGTCCTGATCGGGAACTTGAATCTCTTCACAGTCCCATTCCTGAACTTCACAGTCCACATGATGGAGTCACTACCCCTGAGGGGTGTAACACTTGCACCAAGTGGAGCGAAGTCCGCATAACACCTCACTTCAACTGCACCCTGCGGGCAAATCTTGACGCAGTTGTAACATTCCCAGCACATCTCGGGCTCTCTGTTGTATGCCTTCTCAATCGACTTGTCCAAAACCATAAGGTCGTTCGGGCAGATGTACTGGCAGGCTGTCTTGTCCAGCGCCTTGCATCCATCACATTTTTCCGGGTTCACATAACTTGGCATTTTCACACCTCCTATTCCACTTCAATTTTGGGGGAGCATGATTTTATAAAAATCTAAATTTAAATAAAATTTTCAGATTTCAGATGTATCTATGTCTGGTGGCGGTATGTACTCTGATTCCTTCGCTGCGAGATCCTTGATCTCATCGATTTTCTGGAAAACCGCTTCAATTACCTCTGCACCAAGACTTTTCTTGTTGACAACCTCCTGGAACAAAGCTCTCTTGAAAGCTACAGGAAGGTCTTCAAGGAAACTCCTTGAGTCAATCCTCGCGTTTGGAAATTCTGCAAGGATTTTCTTAGAGACTTCTTCAGGAACTTCCATGATCAGTTGCTTAACCTGCCCTCCAAAGAGAGTTGTAAGTTTCTCTTCAAGCCCGGTACCTTTAATTGCCTCAAGTCTTGAGTCATCGAGCAGAAGACCGATATAGTGTACCATTTTTATCACCCCTTTGAGACCTCCATTGGTGGTAAATCAACTTCAAGGTTCTTGTCCTTCTCTTCGAGGTACTTCGGATTGACGAATGGATAGCCATAAACTTTCCACCACTTCACAATCGCTTTGTAAACCTCGTTTCTCATGATTATGTTCGGCGGGAAGATACCCTCTGCAACCATTCCTCTGATGAAACTTCCGCTGAGCTTCTGCTTCATGTCAACATGACCACATGTCTCACTGTAAACCATCTCCTGACACTTCGGACAGTACCAGAACTCTGCCATGTTCTGTGGAATGATCTTTAAGCCATAATCAACCTCATTTGGTGGCGCTTCGAATCCGAAGCTTGGAATGCCCTTTGTCCAGAGGATCTGGGTTGCATACATGTCATAGTATTCTCCAACAGCAGCATGGTCTCTGCCAAACATATGGTGTGTGCATCCCATATTCTGTCTGATTATACCATGCAGCAGTGATTCAATCGGGTTTCCATACCTCATGTCCCAGAGTGTAAAGGTTACCATATGCCTCTCCGGTTTTATGTACCCAAATCTGTTAACTGCAGCGTGACCTTCGAGAATTGCCTCATCAGGATAGTCTCCTCTTCTTTTGGCACCAATAATTGCATTTACAAGAATGCCTCTACATGGCTCAACATCTCCGGTATAGGCAGCATTCTTCATCAGTGCTTCATGACCAACATGGGGAACATTTCTTGTCTGGTGGGCAATGGCAGTTCTCCATCCTTTCTCCTTGAAAGCCTCCCTGCACTTCGCAGGTGGGAACCAGAATTTGTCAAAGGGATTTCTGAACTTGGGCTCATTGACTATGGTGTACTTTCCTGCAAGAACAACTGGCTGCATCGATCTGTAGATCATATAACCGGGATGTTTCTTGTCAAAGGGAACCTTAACAACTTCAGGGTTTCTCTCAGGAGTTCCAAAGGTTCTTGTTGCAATATCGACAGGGTCAATCTTGTAAACCTCATCGATGTCAAGAACTGCAAAAGGTTGTCCCTTGAGCCTGAGAAGGAGCCTATCTCCTTCACCAACACCAAGACTCTTGTAATCCTCCTCACTTATATCGAATACAAGAGGATATGGAAACACCCACTCACTGAGGAGTCTTCTCTCTTCAAGAACCCTTTCAACCTCGTTTCTTACCATTGAACCATCAACGGGGCTGAAGAAACCATAGCAAATCGACATTATTTCCCTGTAAACATTCCTTATCGGCACTCCATCAAGCATCGTCGGTTTTATGTCAAAAGCAACACATCCGTCAGCCATTTTCTTGGCACGATCTGGATTCCTGACTACTCTATCAACTAAGTTGCCACCATGAGGTGGTGGTGTCTTCAACAATACCATTCAAACATCCCCCCTTTCCACCAAGATTTATCCTCCTAACCTATATAAGTCTTTCGAATAATATTAACACGATTAATCATATCCAAGATGAATAAGAGCTTTTCCGCTTAAAAAAAGGATTTAACAGCGTTCTATCAACCGAAGCAAAGAAGTTAAAAGTTTTCAAGAATATATAATTTATTAATTTGCTCCGCTCTTTAAAAAAGAATTTTTTACTGGTTTCGAAATTTTTGAATTATGTTATACCAAATAAAATAAACCGTAAATAACCATTATAATCAGCACGAGTATTACGCTATCTCCGACTGGAGATCTCATAACTGGATCTCCAGGGTAGTTTCTCCAGGATTCCTCAATAAAGACTTTTGAGTACTCCTTTTGTATCCCCGGAATCCTCCCGAACACTTTATAGAGGATCGTAAGCAGAATAAGAATCACAGCATGAATAGGACTTTTGAAGAACCACTTGACTCTCAAAACGATTGAATCAACCACCACCACTATTGACTGAGAGAACAAGGAGAGGTCTCTAACAAACCACATGAAGAGTTTGGCTCCTTTTCTGTAGAACCAGTCTGTGTCGAG